>Ga0209344_10004437_pt1 | contig 12901 bp, 9 predicted proteins | sample Cruoilmetagenom6_FD_187293 | JGI IMG/M metagenome (GOLD analysis project Ga0209344, IMG submission 187293) | Oil polluted marine microbial communities from Coal Oil Point, Santa Barbara, California, USA - Santa Barbara Oil Seep Sample 6 (SPAdes)... | ecosystem: Environmental > Aquatic > Marine >...
ACACACCGAACAAACCCTCACTTCGCCTCAGGTTCTTCGCCAGGAAATTTCCCAGATACGCAAGCAGGGTTTTTCAACCGATAACGAAGAATTCATGGACGACATGATCGCCGTTGCGGTGCCAATTGTTGAATCAAACGGGCGTTTGCTTTCAACACTGTCATTTCATGCCCCGATACAGCGTTTGCCCCTTGATCAGGCTATTTCGTTTTTACCGGTTATGCGCACCGCTGCTGCCGAGTTGTCGAACCTGATCTCGACAGACTAACCCTTTGTTGCCAAGCCGCGCCCTGCCTGAGACCGGGTGAATACGCTTAACAGCCTTTTTCTTGCGCGAGCCGAGCAAGAACGATTTCACGGTTGTTTGCCGCTTCGATAGCTTGGTTTGCGTTCATATTGTTGCCGATTATTGCTGGCCAGAAGAAAATGGCAGCAGCAACGTTTGCGCCCGAAACAGTTTTACCTCTTTGCGCATCCGTCCGGATTTCTTCAAGTGCGGCACTGTTTTGGGCGATGTCAGCACAGGACATATTTGCGTCTGTCGCCTTTTGACTAGCCACAACATCAGGTGAAACGCAACCTGTGATTGAAGTAATTGCTGTTAACGCCATGATTGTTGTTGTTAACTTCATGTAATTTCTCCGTTTTACCTTTGATAGGGCACTAGGCTTTCTTGTTTCTGCCCAAGTCAAAACCACGACCAAAACCTACGCTTGGAAGTTTTCTGTTCTCGTTTGCTACTTCTTCATCCGAGTTTCAGGCGTCTTGCATGAAAGCTCATACGAAGTTTCCTCTGTATTTCTTGCATCCGCATTTGTTTTCAATTGCGGAATTGAACAGAAATTCTTTGTTATCAATCAGTCCTATTCCAGCTGCTTGCAGAGGTGCGAAGTTTCGAATTTCGATCTCAATAAAACAATTAAAAGGGGAAGTAAACAATAATAAACACGTTAAAGTTGTTCAATTTAAACTATGCACCAAATTTTCAATCTCGAAAAAATGATTTCTATATGAGCCTCGCAACCACCTTGAGTACAAAAATGATGTGCTTCCTGCATACTTTCGCGGATCGTTTGCGGCGTAGTTCAAGTTCTAGTTTGTCCCAAAATTAACAAAGTGAGTACGTCTGCACAGTCTTCGGCTTTTCCAACCCGGTCTTGATTGGTGAGAGCCAAACGATATTGACGGGTTATGGACGTGTTGAGGGCGCGAAATTTCTCAGAATAAAAAAGGTTCCATGTCTTCGAGTTGAACACAAGACAACTGAGCAAAAGCGGGCTTATGAATTGGTGGGCAATAAGCTGACGCTCAATGCGGGTTGGGATAAAGCGCTTTTGGCAGAAGAACTCAGTTGTATGCCGGAAATGGATATCGACTTCGATCTTGGTGTAACCGGTTTTAGATTCCCTGAGATCGACAGCCTACTTGAGGAGGTTGAACCCGAGGAACCGGGATATCCAGTGGATAGATACCGTGGAGATAAGCGCGCCAATGCGCGTTCAACGCGGAGATATCTGACGGTTTGGCCCCTATCGCCTAGTGTGTAGGAGATGCGCTGGGTCAAACTCCCCGAACGCTCCCATCTTCTCTTATCCTGTGCGACCATAAACAGTCATGTTAACTTCTGGGTCGCCCTTGATGCCCGGCATTGCCTCATAGACGAAAACGGCCATCAGGCGGTCGCGCCGGCCTTTAACCGGGGACACGCGGTGCAACGAGTTGCAGCCACGGAAAATCGTTAATTCTCCCGGTGCACGACCCACTGATTTTACGTGGTCGCTCTGCCCTGTCAAAACCTCTTTCATATAGGGGATGTTTTCGTCGCCCGGCTTTACCCGCGTATTCGGGGCCATCTCAAAATCTCCCCCCGCTTCTGCTGCCTGCAGCATCAGCGTCATGGTAAAAGCATTTGTGGAATCGTAATGCCACGCCGATTGGTCCCCCTCGGCATAGCAGATCACGTTTACTGGCTGCAGCGAATCCTCGTTAGGGTACAGCGTTTCCTCGCCCACGATTCCCGCGACCATTTTCTGGAACGGTTCCCAGAAATACAGGGTCTTCAGATGAGACTTTGCAGGCAACAGATCAGCCGCGAGCATTCGGTAACTTGCCTGATGCATGATGTTGCGCGGGTGGTCGCGTGGTAGCGACGGGTCACCTTGCCGCTGAAGATAACAGTTTCGCTCAGAATTTGCGCGGTTTGCCTGAGCTTTCTGTGACGCTATTTCGACGGCAGCTTCTTTGATAGCCGCATCAGTCAGAAAACCGGGCAGTGAACAATATTGGTCGCGGTCAAGCTGTTCTCGGTTTTTAGCAACGATCTCGGCCATCGCCGCTGCGTCTTCGATTGGGTAGAGATCAAAATTTATCGGTGGTACGATGTTCATCTCAGTATCCCCTTTTCTCAGATGGCCAGTGGATGGTGGCAGGTCAGGATTCGCCCGTCAGATAGCGTCTGTTCTTCTGGTCTTTCGGCCCGGCAAAGATCAGTTGCGTATTTGCAGCGCGTATGGAACTCGCAACCTTGCGGACGGTTCGTGACGCTGGGGACTTCGCCTTCGATCGACAGAAGCGTACGGCGCTTATCAGGGTCGGGTTTTGGTACACCACGCACCAGTGCTTCTGTGTAGGGATGAGCGGGATTTTCGAAGATCGCTTCGCAATTACCGCGCTCGACCAGCCGGCCCAAATACATGATTGCCAACTTGTCACTGATATGGCGGATAACGGGCAGGTTATGGCTGATAATCAGATAGCCAAGACCATGTTCGGCCTGCAATTCGCTCATCAGGTTCAGAATTTCGCCCTGGACTGAAACATCAAGCCCCGCAGTGGGTTCGTCGGCGATGACAAGGCTGGGGTTGAGCGCCAAAGCGCGTGCTACGCCGACACGCCTTGCTTGTCCGCCCGAAAGCTCGTGCGGATAGCGCGACAGAAAATTCTTGGGCAAACGAACCATATCGCAGAGCCGCTCGGCCTCGGTGTCCAGATTTTTGCCATCGCGCCCGTGAATTTCAAGGGGCTCGGTGATCAATGATTTGACCGTACGCCGCGGGCTGAGCGAACCCACCGGATCCTGAAACATCATCGCCATGTCGCGTCTGAGCGCCTTGAATGCGCTGGGCGGAAGATTCAGCAAGTCCTGCCCTTCGAACAATACATGCCCCGATTTCGCTGGCACCAGTCCAAGAATGGCACGGCCCAGCGTTGTCTTGCCCGAGCCGCTTTCTCCTACAAGCCCAAGCGTTTCTCCCTTGCGAAGCGAAAGCGAGGCATCCAGAACCGCATCGACATATGGGGTACTCACACCGGTAAGCCGAGCGTGAACAGCCCCCATGACCTGAAACCTGACACTGAGGTTTGACAAGTCTAAAAGCGCGGCACCGTCGACCTGACGTGGACTCGTTGTGTCGTCAGCGCGGCGGTTTTCCATGCCCTTGGATTTGCCTGAGGGTACAGTCACTTTTCCGTCCAGAAGGTGACATCGGGCGATATGCCCAGCCTCCGGCAAAGTTGTGGTTTTGGGCGCAGCGTCATGGCATTTCTCAGCTGCATACCGGCAGCGCGGCGCAAAGACGCATCCCTGCGGCGGCATATGCAGATCGGGAATATCCCCGGGGATAACAGGGAGGAACCGCGCGCGCTCTTCTTCCCTTGCCGGGTCACATTCCAACAAGGCCTGCGTGTAAGGATGCGCCGGACGGTAGAAGATATCGCGCACGTCGCCGCTTTCAATCACTTCGCCAGCATACATCACCACCACTTCGTCACACAGTTCGGCAATCAGGCCCAAATTGTGCGACACGACCATGATCGTCGCTTCGAACTCGCGCTGCAATTCACGCATTAGGTGGATGATCTGCGCCTCCATCGTCACGTCCAAAGCGGTGGTCGGCTCGTCTGCGATCAGCAGCATCGGGTCCATAAGAAGCGCCATTGCGATTCCGGCCCGTTGGCGCATCCCGCCGCTAAACTGGTGTGGGTATTGAATGATACGACTTTCCGGATCAGGAATGCCGACCCGACGCATCATCTCGATGGCCTTTTTCTTCTTTTCCGCCATGCTCATCCCGCGGCGACGGTAAAGGATATCGGACATCTGCTGGGCATAGTTGAGCACCGGCACTTGCGAGGTCATCGGATCCTGAAATACGATAGAGATCTTCTCGCCACGCACATCCATCATCTGTGACTCACTCCGGCTTAGTACCTCTTCGCCGTCGAACAAAACCTCTCCGCTCTCGACCACAGCATTGCGCGCCAAAAGCTGGGTGACAGCCCAGATCACCGTGCTCTTGCCCGAACCGCTTTCGCCCACCACACCAACGCTTTTACCACGCGGCACTGAGAAAGACACATCACGCAACGCGTGTACGCGGCCTCGCGGAGTGCGGAAGTCGACATTTAGGTTTCGGATATCGAGAAGCGGATCCTTCATTGACTATCGTCCTCGCCGTAGCTTTGGATCGAAAACATCCCGCAATGCCTCACCCAAAAATGTGAAGCCCAGCGTTGTCAAGACAAGTGGAATGCCGCCTGCAATCACCATCCATGGCGTGTCCCTTATGATCAGATAACCTTCGTTCAGGATTGTCCCCCAACTGGCGGTGGGTGGCTGGACACCCAGCCCAAGAAAACTCAGCCCTGCTTCGATCGTCACAACAACCGGCACATCCATCGCCGCAAGAATCAAGAGCGGTCCAATGACATTTGGCATGATATGCACAAACAAAATTCGTGCGGTACTCGCACCCAGCGACTTTTCGGCCAGAATGAATTCGGTGTTCTTCAGGGCCAATGTTGAAGTGCGGGCAAGCCGCGCATATCCGGGGATCGTGGTCACAATAACAATGACTAACACCAGTTCCAGACTGGGCCCCAGTAAAGCAACCGCAGCCAATGCCAGAACCACAGTGGGAAAAGAGCGGATCGTGTCGAACACAAGCAACAGCAGGTTGTCTAGCCATCGCGGGCCAAATCCGGCCAGCATGCCCAGGATCAGCCCGGTCGTCAGTGCAACGGTAACACCGATCGCGGCAATTTTCAGAGCAACACGCCCACCGTAAAGAACCCGACTAAAAGTGTCACGCCCCAGTTGGTCGGTTCCCACCCAGTGATCGGCTGAAGGCCCAGACATGCGTGCTGGTATATCCATGGCCAGTGGATCATGTGTGGCAAACAACGGTGCAAAGATTGCGCTGGCAAAGAACATTAACACCAGAACCAGCCCGAACATACCCATCGCGTTACGCAGGAAAAGCATAAGCTTTTCGCGCCCCATACTATAGCCACGTTCGGGCACAGGGGTTTCAGCGGGCACCGGGCCCGGAATATCAGAGCGAGTCTCGGACACGGGGATCCAGCCATGAAACAATAATATCGGCGATGAGCGTCACCACCACGTAAAGCACGATCGTCACCAGAACGGCGCCCTGCACCACAGGGAAATTTCGCGCCAGCACCATATCGTATATGATCCGCCCGATACCCGGACGGGAGAAGATGATTTCAGCAAATACCGTACCCGAAAGTAGCCCACCGAACCCCACACCGATTAGCGTGATGGTTGGCAAAACCGCCACCGGCAGCGCGTAGCGGAACACAACCATACGTGAGGTCAGACCGAAGGCCCGTGCCGAACGTATGTAGTTCTCGCCCATCACTTCGAGCATTGAAGCCCGCACCATGCGGGCCAGATAACCGACCCAGCCAAGGCCCACAGCAAAGGCTGGCAGAATCAGGTGGCGTAACTGGTCAATGACATCGCCCTCGTCCCCGGCTCCGAGTACAGGCAACCAGCGCAAGCTGATGGCAAAGATAAGGATTGCCCATATCGAGACAAGAAAGGACGGAACAGCAATGGTACCCACAGACAGGACACCGGTGACCCGGTCGATCCAGCTGTTGGGCCAGATTGCCGAAAGGCATCCCAGCGGAATGCCCAGCGCAATCGCCCAGCCCAACGCGGCAACTGCCAGTATGATAGTATAGGGCAATTGCTCTGAAAGCGTCAGGCCGACGCTGCGGTTGGAAAAAACATCAGTGCCCAGATCACCCTGAAGAACGTTGCCAACAAAGATCAGGAACTGAAAAGCGAGCGGTTGGTCGAGATGCATCTTTTCGGCATAGGCCGCTTGAATCTCCGGTGTAGCCCGAGGTCCGAGCGCAATGCTCACCGGGTCTCCCGGAATGGAATGCAGCATCACGAAAAGCGCAGCAATCGCCATCAGGACGATGACGACCGAAAGGCCCAAACGCTTTAAAAGATACCACCACATACCGGATTCCTTACCATGCCGCGGGATTGCAAAGGCTCCGCGACATGGTAGCTTGATTGGTTATTTCGGCGCGAAATACGCCATTTGCATCTCGCCGGATGGCGCGAATTTTGCGTCGATATCATCACGGTGGATGAAGACCTCCGGCTCATGGGTAAGCCAGACATAACCGCCTGTTTCTTCCATGATTTCCTGCATTCGGACATAAATTTCATGCCGTTTGGCCTGATCGGTTTCTCCGATGCCCTGGTTGTAAAGTTCTTCGAACTCGTCCGAGCTCCAGCGTTCCCAGTTCCAGACACCCACCTGATCGCGTATAAACCATTGCGTTGCCTCGTACGGGTCTGGCCCGGCGCCAAAGCGCATGATCCAAAGGTCCATATCTTTATATGTATCGCCTTTGCTTTCCTGACCCATCTCCCAGAACGGTCCTGAATCGAGCGGGATGATCTCGACCGTAATTCCGATTTGTGCGAGGTTAACCTGGATGATCTGAGCGGCCAGCAAACGTTCCGGGCTGTTCAGCGTCCGAAGCGTCAGGTTAAGCCCTGAAACACCCGCCTCGTCAATCAGCGCCTTGCCTTCGGCCGGATCATAGCTGTAACCGGCTGCGTCACGTTTACCGACCAATCCAGGACAAATGATTCCATAAGAAGGTTCTGCTGTTCCTGAATAGGCACCCTGGACGATTGAATCGATGTCGACTGCACGCTGGATCGCCTTCCGCACACGAATATCCGACAGCTTGGGATTTTCGATATTAATCCCCATCCACATGTATTGAAGTGCACCCGCTACGGTCAGTGCCGCCCCCGGAGGGGTTTCTTTGAGATAGCGAGCGTAAGAGGTTGATGTGATCTTGGCACAATCCAGTTCTCCAGCCTCAAAGGCCAGCGCACCGGCCTCGCTGTCGGTCACGAAGATACAATCGATATTGGCAAAGGCCGGCAGGGGGCCGGTCCAGTCTGGGTTTGGTCGTAATCTCACATATTGCGCCTGCTTATGTTCCATCACATAAGGCCCACAGGTCGCAGGTGGTTCGATGGTGTATTTGCCGCCAGCCTCTTCGGTCGCCTTCTTGCACAGGATAATGCCTGTTCCGGACGCGAGCGTCAGATTCATAAAGGGCGCGAAGGGTTGGTTTAATACAATCGTTCCGCTGTATTTGTCCTTTACCTCAGTGCGTTCATAGGCAACGTAGTCGCCCTTCCATTCGCTTTCGGTCATTCGATCATAGGAATAGGCCACATCCTCGGCCGTCACCTCACCATATCCGTTTGACCACATAAGACCCTGTTTAAGGGTGAATTCGATATGGGTGGAATCCACCACTTCGACACTTTCAACATAAGGTGATGGAACCCAGGACGCCTGGCCATCCACCATACCAAAATGCGCGAGCGCAGGCATGATACACCAGTTCACGTCGTTGGGCGGGTGCCCTCCGACATAGTAACCGGGATCGAGGCTTTCCATCTCGCGGTCAAAGCGCACGGTTAGCGTGTCACCGTCGGCCGACCAGGCGATACCCGGAAATGCCCCTGTCAGCCCCGCCGCACCAGCAATGGCTGCGGTCTGCAGGAACCCTCTGCGTGTTTGCGTAATTTTCGTCATGTTTTTTTCTCCCTATCAATGTCTTATAATATTTCCGCAAGTACGCATTTTCGGGCGCTTTACGAAGCGGCTACTTTGGTTATACGAGGTCTCGTGGTATTTCGCGTTCCCACACGTCCTTGTGCACAAGCTCATCTCCCATAAGAGCCTCAAGTTCTCCCTTGATAATAAAATGCGTGGTGGTAGAGCGCATAAGCGTCCGGGTTCTGGTTGAGACGTCCCATGCACCACGGCTGAAATTCTCGGTCCAGATAATGTCCATTTCCATGCTCAGCGGGTCGTCTGGGTGAATCGAAATTTTTTGTTCGTGGGTCGAAGCGATCGTCCATCCATCGTGATCGTCGTAGGTGACAGTACCCTCATCCGTAAAGATACGATGGGTAACCACACCCGTCGTCATATCAGTAGTATATGCGTTCTCGAATTTCGGCGCTTGCCGGGTTGTCGCGTTAAGCGGTGGTGAGCCTTCGGAGTCTTCGAACGGGCGAAGATCAGCGTCGGCTTCGCTTGACGGTCGCACCGGCAGGGACAAGGTGCTTTCCCCTGAAGTAATGGTAAGTGTCACTTTCTCCGGAGCGGGCCAGGCCGTCGGCCAATAGGCGGTCGAAAACGCGATGCGGATGCGATTGCCCGGCTCGAACCGGTGCCCGGCTTCGTTAAGTTGAAGTTTTACCGTATAGGTTTTACCCGGCTCCAGCGGCTCTGGCTGTTCGTGGCTGTCGCGATGCGTCAGGTTCAGAATTCCATAGCTTACCCGCGTCGCGGCGCCATCGGGCAACACGTCTGACAGAACTGCCGCAACCATCGCTATCGGTTTGTCGCTGGCGACTTGCAACGTAACAACAGGTGCGCCGAGAAACTCAACCGTTTCTTCAAGAGCTGCCGTGTCGAACACCAGCGATCCGCCCGCTTCTAACCGTTGATCACCCGGCAAATCAGGATCGAGCCCATGGGCGCACCAACTGCCCGACATCATGCCCACGGTCATGGGTGAATTGATTGTCATCGGGACTGCTGTGCCTTTATCATCGCTCAAACCGCCGGGCGTAAGATGCATCACGCGTGGTATGATACGCGGGCTGGGCCAGCTTGCTTCGGCGACCCATTTGCCCGGGCGTGTTTCGTAATAAGTGTGCGGAGGTGCAGGGTCTTCGATCCAGGCACGCAACTGTGGCTCATCCATAATGCCGGTATCGATATCTTTCAGCCAGTAATCCCACCACCGCAGGCATTCCTGAAGGAAACCGATCGCTGGTCCCGGCTTGGCAAAATGCGGGTACTTATGCGCCCAGGGACCAACCAGCCCTTTGCAAGGGGATTGCAGCCCCGCCAGCAGGCGAAACACCGCGTTGGAATATCCATCGGCCCAACCGCCCACTGCATAAACCGCCGCTTTAATATCGGTGTAATTCTCACAAACTGATCCGTGCTTCCAGAAATCATCGCGCCGCTGGTGTTGCACCCATTCTTCCAGCCAGAACCCGCTGCCTTTTAGCCGGTCAAGCCAAAGCTCTTTCCACTTGTTTCCGACCATCACGGGATCAGGCGGTGTCGTGTTGATCGAGAACATGTAGCTGTTCCAGCCCGGATTTTCCAAAAGCATGCAACCACCCATGTAATGGATATCATCGGCATAGCGGTCATCAGTGGAGCAGATCGATACGATGGCTTTCAACGGTTCGGGGTTGCGCGCAGCGACCTGCAACCCGTTGAAGCCGCCCCAGGATATCCCGATCATGCCCACCTTGCCTGTAGACCAGGGTTGGCGCGCAATCCAGTCGATCACCTCAAGCGCATCATCCTGCTCCTGTTTAAGGTATTCACCCAGCATCACCCCTTCGCTGTCGCCGGAACCGCGCATGTCGACCCGAACACTGGCATAGCCGTGCCCGGCGAAATACGGATGCGTTAGTGCATCGCGTCCTGATGTGCCATCACCCCGGCGATAGGGCAGATATTCAAGGATCGCGGGAACCGGGTCATTACCTGCATCCCTGGGTAACCAAATCTTTGCGGCCAGCCGTACGCCATCAGCCATTTCGATGAACACTGGATCTAAAATCTCAGTTTCCCGAGGGAACTCACTGACAATCTTCAACACACTCTCCCCGGCGGCTCACACCCGGTTCAGTGTTCAATGACTTGCCTCATAAACTGCCCGATCTGTCGCGTCTTCGCGCTTGATTCACCAACCGGTCTGATTCATTCTTAACAAATCTTTACCTTTGGGCAATCTTTTCTTCCATGATCCAAACCATTTACCTTAATACGACTGTGCTGACTGTGGACGATACGGACGCTGTCGCCGCAGCTGTTCTCGTCGAAGACGGAACAATCGTTTCGGTGGGGACACTTGACGAAATCAAGCAACAAGCAAAAAAAGATGCTCAATGGAAGGATCTGGGCGGGCGCACATTAATTCCCGCTTTCATCGATCCGCACGGGCATTTTCCCGACTCGGGTTATCTGGGTCGTTTGCGTGCCGATCTGTCTGCACCCCCAATCGGGAGCTGTAAAACTCTGAACGAGGTATTTTCCCGACTTTCCGATCTTGCTGCCAAAACGCCAGAGGGGGAATGGGTCATAGGTTCGCTTTTTGAGCCTACGGTGCTTGCTGAAAACCGATTTCCGACACGCCTGGAACTGGATCGCGTTTCGACAAAACACCCCGTCTGGGTCATTCATTTCACAGGTCACGCGGGCGTGGGTAACTCGCTGGCCCTGGCTGCGCGTGGCGTCACCCGCGATACGCCGGATCCTTCCGGTGGTATGATTGGGCGCAATGCGGAAACCGGTGAACTGAACGGCATGTTAAAGGGCATGGCCGCAATGGGCGAACTGGGTGATTCAGAATTTCAGGTTACCTATGAACGGTTCCGCGAGGCGTATGTTGCAGCCGCCCACGAATACCATGAACATGGTGTTGCGCTGGCCCAGAATGCCTGGGCAACCGAAGAACTGCTGGGTTATTTCCTGCGAATTGATGCAGAGAACAGCGCGGACATTGAATGCATGGTTTTACCTGCTGGCCATTTGGAACCAGCTCTTAGCGATGGCCGAATCGACCTGCCGCCCAAGACCCCTGCAGGGCGGATAATGCTGGGGCCGCGCAAGCTATTTGGCGACGGTTCTTTCCATATTCAGACAGCCTGCATTACAGAACCCTACTACAGGCCGTTCAACGGCGATCCGGAGTTTCGCTGTCCACCATCGATCACACGAGAGGGTATGGCGGAAAAAATTGGACTGCTCCACCGCGCGGGTTTCCAGGTTCATATACATTCCAACGGTGATGCGACTTCGGACATCCTGCTCGACGCGATAGAGGATGTGCTGGAGGCTAATCCCAGAGACGACCACAGGCATACGCTGATCCATGCCCAGATCCTACGCGAGGATCAGCTCGACCGGATGTTACGTCTTGGTGTGACAGCCAGCTTCTTCCCAGCGCATCTCTACTATTGGGGTGATTTTCACCGTGATGTGACCTTTGGTCCTGACCGTGTTCGCAACATGTGCCCGACCCGTTGGGCCGCTGATCGCGGTATTCGCTTCACCATTCACAACGATGCGCAGGTCACCCCCACACGGCCCCTGCATCTGATGTGGTGCGCAGTCAATCGAACCTCGGCCACTGGAAGTGTACTGGGCGCCGAGCAGGCTCTTACATTGCGCGAGGCGCTGCGCGCACATACCATTGATGCGGCTTGGCAGGTCTTTCTTGATCACGAACGTGGAAGTATCGAGCCTGGAAAACGCGCCGATTTCGCCATCCTTTCCGACAACCCGCTGAACGATCCGGCAGGCTTACGTGATATCATGGTCGATGAAACCATTGTTAATGGCAAAACCGTCTACCAACGGGAAAGCACAGTCACATGACACGTATCGTGATTGCCGGGTTCCAGCACGAAACCAACACGTTTGGCGCAACCCGCGCGAAGATGAGTGATTTCGAAATGGCCGATTCTTGGCCCGGCCTTTTGCGGGGCGATGAGGTAATTTCGGGCACCGAGGGCAGCAACTTACCTTTGGCCGGATTTATCCGCGAGGCACGCAAGGACGCGTCAGTCGAATTGATACCGATCGTCTGGTGTTCTGCCGAGCCTTCAGCACAAGTTACCGATGACGCTTATGAGCGAATAACCGATATGATCCTTGATGGTGTCCGGAATGCCGGACAGGTCGACGGCATTTATCTTGACTTGCACGGTGCGATGGTCACGGAAAGCCATGAAGACGGCGAAGGTGAATTGCTAAGTCGACTGCGCGACCTGACAGGCCCTGATTTGCCGATCTCAGTCAGCCTTGATCTGCATGCGAACCTGACACGGGAAATGGTCGATTTCGCCTCTTGTATCACCATTTTCAGGACATACCCGCATCTTGATATGGCGGAAACCGGCGGGCGTGCCTTTCATACGCTTCAACATCTGATGTCGGGCAGCCGCTTGTTCAATGCCTATCGCCAGGCGCCTTTTCTCATCCCCCTGCAGGCGCAATACACGGGCGCTGCACCTTTTCAGTCTCTATATGACAAGGTCGCTTCTATCGGCCCTGCACCACAAAGCTGGGCTGAGTTGGCAGCAGGCTTCCCGGCAGCAGACATTCACAATGCTGGCCCGTCTATTCTGGCCTATGCCGATAACCAGAAAGATGCTGACGCGATTGTCGATAGTCTTTTTGCCGATCTTCTGAGTGCAGAGTCTGAATTTGATTGTTCTCTGCTCTCGTCGCAAGAAGCGGTAGAGAAAGCCAAAACCATCGCGGCACAATCTGACAAACCGGTCATCATCGCCGATGTGCAGGACAATCCCGGTGCGGGTGGCACCTCGGACACCGCCGGGCTGTTGCGTGCTTTGGTGGAAGGCGGAGCGAAAGGTGCCGTTGTCGGTATGCTTTGTGACCCGGAAATAGCCTCGCAGGCCCACGCGTGCGGTGTTGGTAGTACTATCGAGGGCGCGCTGGGCGGGAAATCCGGACCGACACCGGATCCATTTTCTTGTCGT
>Ga0209344_10004439_pt1 | contig 12895 bp, 11 predicted proteins | sample Cruoilmetagenom6_FD_187293 | JGI IMG/M metagenome (GOLD analysis project Ga0209344, IMG submission 187293) | Oil polluted marine microbial communities from Coal Oil Point, Santa Barbara, California, USA - Santa Barbara Oil Seep Sample 6 (SPAdes)... | ecosystem: Environmental > Aquatic > Marine...
TATTTAGAATATGCGGTGTTTATTTAGGTTCTTTTCAAGTAGAAACATTCCTGCACAATTATTTATAAATATTGCCTTAACTCAAACAAGCTGTCTACCTTTTTGATTTTAGAGTCTAAAGAAATCTTATGATAATTAAAACAAATAGCATCTATACCAAAGTCTAAAGCACCAAGAATATCTGCTTCGTAATTATCTCCAATCATAATACTTTGCGCTTTTGTAGTTTTTGCTACATCTAATGCGTGATTAAAAATCTTAGGGTTTGGTTTTTTAACGCCAACCGTTTCGCTATTGGTTACCGTTTTAAAGTAGGTATCCATATTGGAATTTTTTAATTTTTCATTTTGTACTTGATGAAAACCATTAGTGATAATATGTAGGTTATACTTTGGTTCTAAATATTCTAAAAGCTCAATCGTACCTTCAAATAAATGATTAAAGCTAGAAAGGTGTGTGATGTAATCTTCGGCTAGTTGATAAATTATTTCTTTCTCTACGGAAATATTTACGGCTTGAAAAGTATCCTGAAGTCTAGCAAAGCGCAAAGATTCTTTATCTATTTTTTCTTCCCTATAGCGTTTCCAATAGTTCATATTTATAGGCTCATAATGCTTTAAAAACTCCGAAACATCGATGTTAACACCGTTTATTTTGAAAATCTTCTCGAAAGTCAAACCTGAGTTTTTATCAAAATCCCAAAGGGTATGATCTAAATCAAAAAAAATATCTGTTATGTTTTTATATCTCATTTGGCGATTCTATAATACTATTAAAAAGTTCTTTAAAGCCTTTCCAGCGTTCCAAATCACTAAAAGTATAGTTATGAAAAACAGGAATAAAATGGCCATTTACTTTTTTTATTTCTCTAATAATTTCGTTTAAAACCTTCTTTTTATCTAAAAGCGAGTTGGTTTTAAGCAACGAATAATCCAATAAATTATACGAGTGTACTTTTAATGGCGTTTGCACTTCATAATCTAAATCATAAAAGAAAAAAGGCGTGCAAGTTCCTGCTCTAAAACCAATATGGCTTACAAATCCCATGGTATAATCTTGTGGTACTTCCAGTTCTACTAAATTTCTATAGGATTCTGGTAGATTAAGTTTTGAAAATGAGTTTCTAGAAGCTAATAAAGAAGTATTTATAACTGCTTCCATTTTATCTTTTTCCTTTTTTAAAATTTTAAAATCAGATATTGCAAAAAAGGAAGCTTTTAAACCGACAATACTATAATCGGCAACTTGTTTTATTAAGGAAACAAACTGGGTTTTATTTACATTTATGTTCTTGTCATACGTCGAATAATCTCCTATTAAAAAGAAAAATATAAATTTAAAATCAGATTGTTTCTGTTTGTTTATAATGTACTTAAAAGTATCAAATGGGTCCCTTTGCAATCCGGATAAAACCGAAAATCTAGTATACAGTCTTTTAAATTTAAAAGTCACTAAATCATTTAGTGTTCCACCAAAGCTTCGCATTAATCCTTTGTGTTTAAATCCGTACGCTTCCGGTACGTCTATAACAGGCTTTACTTGGTACTGTTTTATTGCAAACTCATAATCGGGATACTTTTCCTGTAATACACTTTTAAACTTATATGCCCAAACATCTACAATAGGTTGCTTTAAAAAATCATTCTGATAGGCTAGGCTTTCTTCTGCTGTAAAGCGGCCATAGGCATCTTTTACATGTGGTAAATACTCTTCATATCTAGAAAGCAGATAAAAGGATGCGGCAAAAATATCATAAGGTAAAACGCTTACTTCACCCGTAGGGAAAAAGCCTTTTGTGTTTTCCCAATCTTGCACATGAATCTCTACATCGTTTAATCCTTGCTCAAAAAGCAACTCGTTACTGCGTATAAATATCTCGTGACTTAATGGTTGTTTGGTGTACGATATTTTTAAACTATCGTGTGCAATGAACTCTTCAATAGTAGTTGTAAAGGTAACTGGAAGCCCTAAAATTCGGGTGCAAATATGCTTAAAAACATACTTTACTCTTGGTGTAATTTTATGTGTATATACTAATAACATCTTTTTTAGTCGCAGTTTTCAGTCTTCAGTCTTCAGTCAAAAATAATCAATTTCAATTTTTAAAATCTAAATATTCCGGTTTTAGTTTTTGGCTGCTTTCACAATAGGGATTCATCTGCAAAGCTAAAATATGCATTTTCGGTTATAATAAGATGATCTAATACTTTAATATCTAAACTTTCTGCTGCTATTTTTAGTTTTTTAGTGAGTTGTTTATCGGCATCACTAGGTTTTAACGTTCCGGAAGGATGATTATGTGCCAGGATAATTCCTGTTGCTCCAACTTCTAAAGCGGTTTTTAATGCCAAGCGCACATCTACTAAAGTTCCCGTAATACCACCTTTACTCAATTGGTTTTTCTGAATCACTTTATTAGAATTATTTAAATATACAATCCAAAATTCTTCATGAGGCAACTCGCCAATTATAGGTTGCATAAACTCGAAAACCGAAACGCTAGAAGTAATTTTCTTTTTATCTAAAGCTTCTCCTCCACGACGTCTTCTGCCTAACTCTAAAGCAGCTGTGATACTAATAGCTTTCGCTTCTCCAATGCCTTTAAAAGTCATGAGTTGCTTTATCGACAATTTACCAAGCGCACTTAAATTATTATCTACGCTACCTAAAATACGTTTACATAGTGCCACAGCACTTTCTTGCCTGTTTCCCGAACCTATTAAAATGGCAACTAATTCTGCATCACTTAAAACAGCTTTGCCTTTATCGCGAAGTTTTTCACGAGGTTGATCGTCTTGACTCCAGTTTTTTATAGAAAAGGATTCTGGTTTACTAGACATATTGCTTGTTAATTACTATTTTTATAGAGAATAAATATAGAGAATATTTTCGATAAACAAAATGTGTCGATTTTTAATCCTTAATTAACATACACTTGAAATATCCACCAAAACACCATCAAGATCCTGATACGCTTCATATGTTGGAAGTTATTAAAAGCTATCCGCTTGCTACTGTAATTTCTGTGGAAGACAACCAACCATACATTACACATTTACCATTAATATACAGAGAGTCTGATGGTAAATTGATTGGTCATATTGATATTTACAATCCACAAACCAAATTAATGCAAGGCAATAAAGAACTTACTATTATATTTTCTGGGCCGCAATGTTATATATCTCCTTCGGTGTACACCACTACGCAATTACCTACTTGGAATTACGTAAAAGTGCACCTAAAAGGAACCGTTAAAGCCATTGACAATAAAGACGCATTAGTAGAATCTTTAGTCAAAATGACCGAATTTATGGAAGCACCAGAACATAAGTATGTGCTGGAAGCAGACAACCCAAGAATGGAAGGTGCAATCGATTATATTAAAATGTTTGAAATTACTATCGATTCTTGGGAAGGTAAATTTAAACTCTCGCAAGACAAAAAAACCATAGATACTGCTAACGCTAAAGCGGAATTGATTCGTGCTAGTCAAGAAAGTATTCAGGTATTTTTGGATCGTATTTTTTAATTAACAATACTATACGACTCTAAACGTCTTTCTCTAAAATGTTGTGCTGTAGAAACAAAAGTCGTAGTATTTAAAACCAACCCGATACCGTCTGCATAGTAATAATGAGAAATACCAGGATATAAATTACCATCTCCATCTCTTGCATATAATTCCATGTCAAGGGTTTCAAATGTTCCGGCTATTGTGCTAAGGTTATGCGTATCTACTGCTAATCGCAAATACTGAAGAATAGGATTACTCAAGCTACCTATTAATCTTTCTTCATGATTCTCTCTAAGAAAAATAATGGTATTACTATCATCTACTAAGTTTTCAGAATCCTCTCTAAAATATCTAAAGGATTCTCCGTTTTCAGGATAATTAGGGGAATTAAGATCGTTCCCTGTAACAAAATATCTAAATTTAAAATACGTTTCACCTTCTATTTCTTCTGTGGAAACAATAGAAACAGTCTCCACAACAGTACCCGCTACAAAACTATCACTAGAGGTCTCTAAATCGTAATATCTATACTCCCAAGAATTACCAACAGTTAATGCATAAAAACCAGCTTCTGGGGCAGTTGCATTACTACTATCATCATCTGAATTACAAGAAAAGAAAAGGGCAAAAAAGCATACAGTAAAAAGAATACGTTTCATATTTAATTGGTTTGGTTAATAAATTTAAACGTAGTTGTGCTTTATAAGATACTGGTTTGGTTGGTTTTAGATTAACGTGTAATTACTTACTTTATTTTATTAGTATGAATAATTTTCAATTTAGATGCTGAATCCGCTAAAAAAAGAGATACTTCGACAGGCTCAGTATGATAGTTTCTTAATAGATTGAACTTTTTACAGCATCAAAACCCAACCTTTGTCATTCTGCATTGGATACAGAAGCCTCTGAATAACAATATGCTAAAACGTAAGAATTTACCCCAGCAAATTAAAAAAAATTATTATATTTATTTTCTGAAATGCTATTATCATGAAACATATTACCACTATTATCTTATTATTTTTTATTTCTTTTCCATTTGCAAATGCCCAACATCTAGACCTAGTAAATGCTCCTAAGAATAATGTGGGGTTTCGGTATCACAAAAAGCATTATGGAATAAAAGGACCTGTATCTAAATACAGAGATCTACATTTTAATAAAAAAGGGTATCTCATTAAAGATTATTTTAATTATTTCTACGATGAAGACGATAAACTTACGAGTAGCGATGGTGGCAGTACTTTTATTTTCGACACTAGAGGTTTTTTGGTTTCAGAAAAAACAAAAAGAGGGAGTCATCAACATATCTTTAACGATGCAGGTTTATTAATTAAAAGTGAAACCCAATACGGTACCACTTATACTTATAATTACACGTACGACAATAAAAATCGTGTTGTTCAAGTAGAATATATAAAAAACGGCAGTTGGCAGGAGGACAAAATATACTCCTATACCAAATCTGGAGACACCTTAATTGTTGAAGAAACCATTCACAGAGAATCAAACCCCACAGATGTAACCTATTATTACGTTAATGGACAAATAACAAAGCGCACATCTAAAACAAAAAAGGGATATAATTCCATATATAATAATAAGTTTGACACCTACGGAAACCGTATATCTTTTAAAGATTTTACAGAAGGTATAGACCAAAGAAATCAATATTTCGATATTTCTTATTTTGAAGAGGAAGAAGAAGAGAAAAAAGAAGTAGGCTTTGCTGTTATGACAACTATGCGTAAAAAACCGAATACAAGCCCAAAAGCTGATTGTGTGAGTGGGGATTGCAATAATGGATGGGGAGAATTAAAGAGTGAAAAAATTATTCGAATAGGCACTTTTAAGAATGGAAAACTCCATGGAATAGGAAAAACAATATATAACAATGGAAGTGTCTTGGAAGGAGAATTTAGAAATGACCATATCCACAGGTTTGGCATGTTTCTAGATGGAAAAACCGATGATTTTTTTATAGGAAATCATATCAATGGGTTTAAAAGTGGCTTCGGTTTTGTCGTGGATGGATCATTAAACTTTACGAAAATTGGTGTTTATAATAAGGACGTATTACATGACGATCTTTTATCTAATGACACCACTGTTAAAGATACAAATAACGGAACTTGCCAATACGACTGTACAGATGGATTTGGTGTTTACATAAATACTAATGGAGATTCTTATTCTGGTTTTTTTAATAACGGTGCATATAATGGTCCCGGCTTTTTAAGAATTAATGGAACCCTAAAAGTTGGTGATTTTACAGATGGACAACTAAATGGTTATGGCATTTTTCATGCCGACAACAATACATACACCTATAAAGGAATGTGGATAGACGGAGAAACTAATGGTTATGGAGAATATATATCTTCATCCAATGAAATAAAACGCGGTGTGTTTGGCCCTGGTTTTGTACTATTAAAATCCTTTTAAAAGTTTAGAACAGGGTGCTATTCGAAAAGAAAAAATTAACCAATCAATCCTTTCACAGCATCAAAATCCAATCCGCCATAATTACCAGAACTCATTAATAACAAAGCTTTGTTATCAAAGTTTTGTTTGAAAAGAAAGTCTTTAAACGATTCTGGATTGGTATAAATAATTAAATCGTCTCGATCAAAAGCATTGGCTATTTGCTCATGCGACACTTCTTCTAGTTTTTTAATTTCGACAGCATGCGGACTATAAAAAACTACAGCAACATCTGCTGCGTCTAAAGCGCCTTTATATTCTTTTAAAAATTCGGCATTTAAACTAGAATAGGTATGCAACTCTAAACAAGCAACCAAGGTTCTATTTTCATATTGCTCTTTTACCGCTTTCGTAGTTGCTTCTACCTTAGATGGGGAATGTGCAAAATCTTTATAGGCAACACTTGTAGTACTTTCTGCAATTTTTTCTAAACGTTTGCTTGCTCCCGAAAAAGTAGCAATGGCTTCGTAAAAATCGTCCTCATCAATTCCCATGTGTTGGCAAATCCACTTTGCTCCTGCCAGATTGTTAAGGTTATGTTTTCCAAAAACTTCTATTGGCAATGGTCCTTCCGGAGTTTCTAAAAGTGTTTGTCCGTTTTCTACCGTATAATCCGGAGTTTGGTAAGGCAGTTTTCTAATGGTATTTACACTAGCCTCAACAACCCGTTTTACTTCTGCATCTTCTTCGTTATACGTAATGCTTCCTCCTTTTACAATACTATCTACAAAAATATCGAATTGCTCCACATAGTTTTCATAGGTTGGAAACACATTAATATGATCCCAAGCTATTCCGCTTAGCAAAGCAATATTCGGTTTGTATAAATGAAATTTTGGTCTTCTATCTATTGGTGAACTTAAGTATTCGTCTCCTTCTAAAACAATAAAATCATTTTCTTCGGTAAGTTTTACCATCACATCAAAACCTTCCAATTGCGCACCAACCATATAATCAACATCGCGATCATGATAATGCATGACGTGTAAAATCATAGAAGTAATGGTTGTTTTCCCATGACTTCCACCAATAACAACTCTGGTTTTGTGTTTCGATTGCTCGTACAAAAACTCGGGATAGCTATAGATTTTCAAACCTAATTCCTGTGCTTTTAACAATTCTGGATTATCTTCTTTAGCATGCATTCCTAAAACAATAGCATCTAAATCTGCCGTTATTTTTTCTGGAAACCAACCAAAGTTTTCTGGTAATAATCCCTTTGCTGCTAATCTAGATTTAGAAGGCTCAAAAATAGTATCATCGCTTCCTGTTACTTGATATCCTTTGTTATGTAATGCTAGTGCTAGATTGTGCATTGCAGATCCACCAATAGCTATAAAATGTACGTTCATGTTTTAATTTTCAAGAGGAATCAAAGATAGTTTTTTGACCTGAATTTCGCTAATTTTCGGGAATCTGTTGTTATAATTTATTAAATACGAACCGCTAAATTATTAAAGAGATTGGCTTTGGTTTCAAAGTAACTATTTTCTAATATAATTGCCTTTAAACGCGCATCCATAAGTTTTCTTTCTCTGGAATTCACTAAAAACAAGGAGCTTTCCCCCAACGTAAATTTGCGTTCTTCTGCAACTACTAATTCCTGGTAATCCTGAATCATTTTATCTGTTAAATCATTTTGGATGCTATACGATTGCAACTCGTTTTTTATAGCATTTACCTTATTTTTGATACTTAGTTTAGACAAAGTAATATCTAAAGAAGTGTTTTGCATTTTTAGTTTTGCTAGTTTTAAATCGCCTCGCTCTTTTCGTAAAAATAAAGGAAAACGCATCGTAACAGCACTTTTATAATTGGTAGTACTAAAACTATTTGTAGCCTCTGGTGTTTGTGACAAAAAATTATATTGCAAATCTATTTTAGGCAATAACATATTGGCTTTTAAACGTTTTTCTATTTTTAAACTTTCGTATTTATAACTTAAAGATTTTACTTTTGGATGTGCTTCTAAATCAAAATCATAAATCGCTAATTCTGAAATACTCAAACTAGCATCGATACTTTCTTCACTATTTACATTCGGAATTATATTGTCTTGCAACTCGACTGGAATATTATTTTCTAACCACAAATAATTAGATAGCTCTAAAGTTGCTTTCATTAGTTTTACTTTGGCTTTTTCTAATAATAATTCTCTTTCGCTTACCACAATTCTTGCTTCCACTACATCTATTGCTGCACTTTCACCGACTTCTACATTTTTATTGACACCATTAAATCGTACTCTTGAATTAGTCAAAAACTCATTATACAGTTCCACTTCGTTGTATGCTTTTAACCAATCAAAATAAACTAATGAAGCTTGGTACAAAATGTTATTTACCATAATATCCCGATCTACTTGCGCTTGTTGTTTAAAAAGCTTTGCTTGTTTTAAGGAAGCCATACGCTTGTTTATAACAAGGCCTTGCGCCACAGAAAATGAAATTCCTGCACTGTACAAACCGTCTTGAGGAAGCGTGGATTCCGGATTTAAATACACACCATCTGCTTCTTCAAAATTTGCCTTAAGTTCAATGCCGTACCAAGTCGGAATTTTAAAAGAAGTATTTAATTTATCGTAATACTCTGTTTCTTTAAACTTCTTTCTCTTATAATCTAAAGCTAATTTAGGATCGAATGCACCTCTTGCTTTTAATAGTTTCGCTTCGCTTTCGCTAATTACCAATTGCGCTTGTTTTGCAATAGGATGGTACTTTTTCACCAATGCCAAATACGTATCAAAACGCAATACTGAAAGGTCTTCTTGCGCAAATAATATACTTGTAAAACAAAGCAAAAGTATTGTTATTTGTTTTTTCATGCTTTTGCTTTTTTATCTGTTTTATTCGTTTCTGGCTGGTAATAATCTGGAGGAAAACCATTTAGTTTTCTCCATAATTCAAACCAGATTGGTACATCTTCTAATAAAGCCATTGTTTTGGCTCCAGAACCAACACGTATTGCTTCTGGCCAAATATTATCGTTTGGATCAGGAGCTAGTAAAACTCTGTATTTTCCGTTTGGACTTATAAAATTTTCTATGGCAACTACTTTTGCTCCATAAGTTCCATAAGATACATTTGGCCAACCACTAAAAACAATTGCTGGCCAACCATCAAACTCTACACGTACTTTTTCACCAACGTGCAGCAATGGTAAATCTAATGGTTTCACGTAGGTTTCTACTGCCAAATCATATTGTGATGGCATGATATTCACCAAACTTTCACCTTCTTTAAAGGTTTCGCCCAAACCGCCACGAATGGCTTTATTTATAAATCCGTTTTGAGGTGCAGTTACATAACGAAGCTTGTTTCGCATTTCGTAATTGGAATAACTCGTTTCTAATTTACTTACTTGTGCTTCGGTATCAAACTGACTAGATTGCGCTGTAAATTTATCGCTTTGCGCTTTAGAAACTTTATCGTTAAACGAAGCATTCACACTTGCTATTTCTACTCGTGCATTAATAACATTGTTTTTACTTGCCAATAGTTTATTTTCTTGTGAAATAAGCTTTGCTTGTGTTTCTTGAAGCTTCAACCTTTTTTCTTCTACATCTTTTAATGCTTTTAATCCTTCTTCTTGAAGTGTAACGATACGATTGTATTGTTTCTCTGCAATTTTTAGATTGGTATTTGCTGCTTCCAAATCGATACTATCACTTTTCACTTTTAAATGCGATTGCAGCAATTTGTTTTTGGCTTGTTCTAACTTCAAAGATCTAGTTGCATTTAATGCTGCTATTTGCCTATCTAAAGCTTTTACTTTTTCAGAATAAGAAGTTACAGATGCATTTTTGGAATTTATCTGATTTCCGGTTCTTGCGACTAGATTAGGATCAAAATAATCACTTTTCACTTCAGAAATTTCTAGAATAGTATCTCCTTTTTTCACTTGATCTCCTTCTTGCACAAACCATTTTTCAATTTTTCCAGGAATTGGAGATTGTATCGTTTGTGGCCGCTGATCCAATCTTAATGTAGTTACTTGTCCTTGACCACTTATGTTTTGTGTCCAAGGAAAAAATAAAACTATAAGACAAAAAATAGCAAAGCCCAAAAGAAACCTATTGAAATACTTATAGTACCTTTTATTAAAGGTTTTTCGTCCGGATTTATATGTATTAAAATCGAACTCTTTATGTAATGTATTGTTGGATATATTTAGCATGTCGTTGGTAAATTAAATCATTTTTCCTTTATGCAATGTAATAGTGTTTTGGCATTTCTCTTTCCACCTTTTATTCCCACTAACTACTATAACAGTCCAATTGTTTGACTTATCTAATAAAAAATTCATAACCTTTTCCCACTCGGTAAATTCAAACTGATCTAAAGGATCTTCTAGAATCAATAGCCTTGGTTTTCTAACGATTGCTCTAGCTAGTATTATTTTTTTTGCATCGGTATATGCTATTTGTTTCCCTTCGGGATTAATAATAGTATTAAGCCCTTTAGGTTGTTCTTTAACAAATGTCTTTAGTCCAACTTTTTCTATTGCCCAAAAAATATCTTCGTCGGTAAGACTAGCATCTCCAAAAGTGATATTTTCACGAAGCGTAGCTTCAAAAGGGGTTTCATCAGACAAAGACATCCCTATTTGTCCTCTATATTTGTTTAAATGAATATTATTTAAAGAAAAGTTATCTAAAAAAACAGTTCCTTTTGTTGGTTTTATTAAACCTGCAAACAGACGTAACAAACTAGACTTACCTGCTCCACTTTCACCACGAATCAAAGTACTTGTATTCGCGTGTACTTGCATCGTAATATTTTCTAATATATTTTTATCTCTTTGAGGCACACTATAGGTTACATTTTCTAGTTCAATTTTAAAATCTTCCTTAAAAACAGGTTCCTCTCCTGTTTGACTTTCTAATTCTTTATCGACTACCTGACCAATTTTTTCTAAAGAAGTTAAAATATCATAGAAAGACTCTAAACCAAGTATTAGTTTTTCAACCGAACTAATTACTAATAGTATAATTATTTCTGCTGCTACAAACTGTCCGATATTCATTTCTTGATTTAATACTAAGGCGCCTCCAATAGTTAATAAACCTGCTGTAACAATAACTTTAAAACCAATCATTTGAATAAACTGTATGACTAAGATTCTAAAATGGGATTCTCTAGAATTTAAATACGTATCTACTAAAGCATCATTTTTGGTTAATGCTAAATTGGTTTTTCCAGACAACTTAAAACTGATAACCGTTCTTGCAACTTCTTGAATCCAATGTGCAACTTTGTATTTGCTTTTTGATTCTTGCAAACTAGTTTCCATTCCTATTCTTGCTGTAAATTTAAACACCACATATATTAGAATTAGTAAAACCAATCCAAAAGCTATAAAAAACGGATGGTAAAAAGAAAGCAATATCAGTGCAAAAACAATCTGTAAAACTGCTGCAGGAATATCTACTAATATTTTAGCTAATCCCTTTTGTACATTTAAGGTATCGAAAAAACGATTGGCTAATTCTGGTGGGTAATAATGACGTAACTCTTCCATGGTTATTTTTGGAAAACGATAGGTAAATTCAAAAGATGCGCGCGTAAAAACACGTTGTTGCAGTGTTTCTATAATTCGCATTTGCATAAGTTGCAAAACACCAACAAATGCAACACCAAGTGTTACTAAAACCACTAAAACAATCCACGATGTAGTGACTTGTGCGCCTTGTAATAAGTTAATAATTGCTTGAATACCTAAAGGCAAGGATAACGAAACTAATCCTGCAAAAATGGCATAATAGAATACTTGTAAAACGGCACGCTTTTCTAATTTAAGTAAACCAAAAAGCCTTTGCCAAGGTGTCATTGTAGTATTTTTCATAGATCTATCTTAAAGTATTAAAAGTAAGGTCCGTAAAAAATTGTGTTGGCGTCGTTTTGGAATCACAATCGGTAATGGACTTAAAATGTTCCTTTAAAAAATGCTGGTGTAAAGCGCCTTCAATAATGGTGCTAGCCAAACTGGATGCGTATGCATACTTCGGATTTATTTTCACGATCATATCCCTTAATCTAGTTACCAATCTTTTATAGATTATAAAATAACCTTCCTTGTTTTCGGCATCTACTTCTTTGGTTAAATACGATTTGGAATATTCGTTAATAATAATTCTATTTAAAATGACTTCATTAATGTGTAAGAACGCACTATCTTCTTTTATAGATCTTGTAACGATCTCGATAGCTTTTTCTAGCTGTAATTTTTCATCCGAAATATTATGTGTCGCAAATACAAGTTGATACTCTATCCAAGCCCAATACCAAGAAGTTAAATACAATAACAACTTGTGTTTGCTTTCAAAATAACGATATATAGAACTTTCATTAGATCCTATTTTTACACCTAGTTTTTTAAACGTAAAACTATCAAAGCCAATTTCTTCTATTAATAGTATACCATGCTCTATAATGCGTTTCCCTAATTTAGAAGATTCCGGATCTTTAAGAAAGATTTTTTCTGGTACGTTAATCTTTAAATTTGAAAGTAAATTAATCATAACTACAAGTTTTGATTGCAAATATAATAGTAATACTATTAATTAAAAAACAAAATCAAAAAAAAACTGCTTTATGCAGTTATTAAGGAAGTCTAATTAAGCAGACTATAATTGATTAATTCTGAGCTTTTCTTCTTTAAAAGCTTTAATTTTTGGCAACTCTAAAATTGCCAAATCAATATACTTTAAAGCCTTTTCTTTATCTTGGCCATGCTTATAAATTTGTGCTAATCTATAATTCGCCCAAGCAACAGGAACACCATCTCCGGTAGAATAATTTTCAATATACTTTTGCAAACACTGTTCGCCTTTTTGTAACTGCACATTATACTCTGCAGCAACTTTTCCTATTTGATAGTGCAATGCGTTGCGTT
>Ga0209344_10004440_pt1 | contig 12893 bp, 11 predicted proteins | sample Cruoilmetagenom6_FD_187293 | JGI IMG/M metagenome (GOLD analysis project Ga0209344, IMG submission 187293) | Oil polluted marine microbial communities from Coal Oil Point, Santa Barbara, California, USA - Santa Barbara Oil Seep Sample 6 (SPAdes)... | ecosystem: Environmental > Aquatic > Marine...
AATTCGTCATATAATCCAAAGATTCCTGGTTAGAATATATATGGTCGAATTTTAGTTTATCGGTATCAAAAAAGTGCTTTCCAATTAAATGGTACGAAACCATCACGTCAATATTGCCATATCCCAAACCAACAATATAATCCACAAGTTCTTTGTAATTATCTTTCATTGGGGGCGTTTCGATTAATACCCCTTTTCCATTTTTTTCAACAAAAAAAGCGTGGGTGTTAAAGAAACCCTTGGTCTCATAGGCATGGACTTTTGTTTCTCCATAATCAAAAACCTGTATGGTACCTTTTTCTAATTGAACTGCTTTGGTATTGTGATCAAAAGTTCTCATACTAGGTTCTTGAGCTACAACATTCTGAATTGCAACGGCTACCATAAATGCGTAAACAAATGTTTTCATTATATTTTTCATCTTAACTAAACTATATTTCTGTTACAAAATTCATATACTGCTTTAAATCCCCATCAACAGCTTCTTCCAACAATTTACCTGTTTTCATTGCGTAAGGTTGACTGAAATGTATGTCCCAAACATCGGATTCTGCTCTCCAATGCTCATAAACCGCTAAAGTATCTTCTTGGTCATCTACTGTGTATAGATCAAAAAGAATGTTTCCCTCTTCTTCTTTTCTGGTATGTGTAATGTGGTCTTCAAACTGTACTAAAATTTGTTCTCTATAACTAGGGTTAAACTTGAAGATGAAGAAAATACTAAAGACTTCATCTTCCGGATTAGCAGATTTAGAGTGGTCTGGCAAAGGGTTCGTATCTCCTAAAAAGTAAAACTCGGGCTCAGTTTGCAGTGCTGTTTGTCCTACCTCCATTAACTTTTTGGTATGGGGTTCATTGTCGTGAGACGTTATTGCCGCTTTATCTGCCCAACGTTCGTAAACAAAAAACACATTGGCATCTGATTTGGATACAAACACCCTGATTTCTTTGTTGCCCGCTTCTTTTCTTGTAGCGACCTGTGCTTCTTTTAAGGTTGCCGTAAACATGTCTCTATGTTCTGGTTTTGCTGTAAATTTTACAATGGTACTTTTCATAATAATGTTCTTTATAATTGAAGTGTCTTTTATTTTAATGGTGTAAGTGGCACTTTCTGAATGATTGTAGCCTCTTTTATTTTTGCAAACCTGTCATTTGGATTATCCTTTACAATCCAATGATGTGTGGTAGTCGCGGTTAATTTTTGACCCTCTTTTGACATCCCTTTCCAAACAAAATCTACATTGACGTCATATTTATTTTCTGCAATTACTTTTACAGTAAAGTTCTCTGGAAAATGATTGCTTTCTTTTAATTGTTTTGGCGTTCCGTTTAACCATTGTTCTAATTGTTCTATGGAAACAATAGGTTCGCTATTTGTTGAAAAATTAAGTTTAAAATCATCAGTTAATAGCTCTTTAAAAGGTGCAACATTACCATCTAGTTGCTCCATATTTAAGAGCCAGTAGTGCATAAGTGATAACATTCTGTTTTCTGGGTACGCATCTTCAAACGTTGGGTCTTTAATCTCGCCAGTAGGCTTAATATTAATTTCTGTAAACACAGGTAAAAGTTCACCAGGGATTTCTTTTAAAAACGTGCTGTAATGCAAAGGATAACTATCATTAGACCCGTCTGATTTTAAATTTTGATAAACAATATCAGCTTCTAAATTAATAGCGCCGTTCTCTAATTTATTAACTTCTATATTTTGAATATGATGCGCATTTTTCCATCCTGTATAAACTTTTAATCTTTCAGGATAGTTCGTTTTGCCTTGCATTTCTCCTGCTGCAGATTTCATTGTTATATCATCTGCTAAAATTTCCAATTGATTTTCCAATCGTTGTTTGTTTTCAAAATCACGTTCATAAAAAAGATACCAACGGTGATATTGAACAATAGCTGCGTGAACTATTTTTGTCTTTGTTTCCATCATTATTAGGTTTTAAGACTAACTATAACTGTGTGATAACTGTTTCTTCAGGAAATCTAGACTTCGGTAATTTTGCATTAAAATCGGTGTCCTTTCTATAGCCTAAAGAGACAACTGCCAATGCTGTATATCCTTTTTTGCGCAGACCAAACTCTTCATCCAAGGCTTTTACATCTACACCTTCCATAGGTACGGCGTCTATCCCCATGGCGGCGACCCCCAATAATAAAGACCCCATATTTAGGTATACCTGTTTTTCCATCCAATGAGATAAGTCTTTTAGGTCGTACTTATGAATGTCGGCAAACAACATACGTCCGCCATGCATTTGGTCTTTGAATTCTTGGGCGGCAAATCGGCCATCTTTATCTTCTTGTTCCAAAATGCTCTTCATATACGCTTCGTCGGCATTCGTTCTTGCGGCAATTACAATTACATGGGAAGCATCCAAAACCTTTGGTGTATTAAAATGAAAGGCACCTTCCGTACCTTTTGCAATACGTTTTTTGCCTTCTTGGGTGTCGGCAATCAAAAAGTGCCATGGCTGTAGGTTTACACTTGAAGGACTCAAGCGCAACAAAGCCTTTACTTGCTCAAAGTCTGAATCTAAGATCTTTTTAGTAGCATCGAATTCTTTTACGGAGTAACGATTGTTCAAAATTTCTGTGATGTTCATCTTTTTTTGTTTTTAAAACTTACCATTGTCATTTTTCCATTCAGATTTTGGTGTTATAGTTTCCATAACATCCCAATGTTCGGCTATTTTTCCATTCTCAACACGGAACAAGTCATAAAATGAAGTTGGTTTGTCAGCAAACGAACCTTCGCTAACTGTCAAAACAAAATTTCCTTCTCCTAAAACTCTGTGAACTTTGTCGTATTTCATAGTAATACCTTGTGAAGCCATATATTCCAATGCCTTGCCAAGTCCAGAAAGTCCATTTGCGATGTTAGGATTGTGCTGTATGTAATTATCTCCGTCAAAATATCCTGCCAGTTTTTCCATTTTACCGTTTACTAAAATGTCATTCACAAAATTCTTTACTAAAGTTTTGTTTTCTTCTGTTTTGTCAATGTCCTTAATTTCAGTTGTTCCGTCAATCATTGTGTTTCCACTTGGATTTGGATTTTCTGGTGTTTCTTGCAAGTTGTCCCAATGTTCTACGATTTTTCCATTTTCAAATCTGAAAATATCGAAACCTATTTTTGGCCCGAAAAAATTATAATCAGTTTGAGTGAAAACAAAATCGCCATCTTCAAAGACTCTAACGGTATTCACTTTCGCAGAGTTTGGTGGAAGTTGTTGCAATAATGCTCCAAAACCTTCAAGTCCGTCTGCAACTCCAAGATTATGTTGAATATATTTATTTGGATTAATATATCCAGCTGGTTCTTGTGCACCAGTTTCAATGCTTTTTAAAAGAGCAACTACTTTTTCTTTGTTTGAAATTTCCATTTTTTCTTCTTTTTTAGTTTCTGAATTTGTTGTTTTCTGACTGTAGCAAGCGGTCAACCCAATTGTTAAAATTACCGTTGCACTTAATAGTATCTTTTTCATTTTCAATGATTTTTAATTGATACTGCAAAGTTGCAATGTAGAAGAAGAAAAGGAACGATAAAAAAAGTCCTTTGAATGATACTTTTACGCCAAATTGAAGTTTTCTTTAAATTCAACAGGTGTCTTGCCTGTGTGTTTTTTGAAGTATTTAATGAAGTTAGTGGACTCTTCAAAACCTAACATAAAAGCTATTTCTTTAATGCTTTCGTTTGTATGAGCTAATAAACGTTTAGCTTCTAGTAGAACTCTATCATCAATGATATGTTTAGGTGTTTTTCCGAAAATTTTAGAAGTAGCTTTATTAAGTCTTTTTGGTGTTAAGTGCATTTTTTGACAGTAAAAACTAACTTTTTTATGGCTCACAAAATTGTCATCTAATAACGTTTTAAAATACAACGCTTGTTCTAGGTTGGCATCTTTTTTTAATTCTATAAAATCTTGTTTTCGTCTTTCTCGTTCGGAATGCAGTAAAAGATTATGCAAGTCGTTTCGTAGTAAGTCAGACTGATAGTCGTCTTTAGATTTTTTTAATTCAGTTCCCAATAATTCAAAAATAGTCTCAATAATAGAATTATTTTTGGGTAACTCAATTTGTGAAATAGATAAGAGGTCGTTGAACAAAATACTACTTCTCAAAAACTTTGTATCGGTTTCAGTTTTGCAGAAAAAACTGTCAGTAAACAAAATTGCCTTTCCTTTGAATTTTGTTTTATTATCAAAAATTTGAACGCTATTTTTATTGACAAATAGTAATGAGTTCGGTTTAATTTTTATTGGGTTGAAATCTACAAAGTGAGTTGGTGAGCCTTTTTGAAACCATAAAATCTGGTAAAAATCCGCTCGATGTGGTTTTTTAATTTCTTCGTAAAAGTCATTAAAAAGAAAATCGAAATCTATAATTTCAAATTCATGAGGAAGACCTTCTTTGAAGTCATATTTTTGAATTTTTTCTGTCAATTTTTAATTAGTTTAGATTTTTTTCGTCTTGTGCCTAACGGTTTCGTGTATGATTTGTGCGATTGAGAATCCGGAGGATTTTCCATCGTTGCAAATCATATTGTTAAAGGTATAAATTTTAAATTGAAGTTAGCTAATAGCATAAATTATACACGTTGTTATAAACTGGTACGACACATTGGAGTAATCACTTTTAGATAAAGAGCGTTGGAGTAGGAGTAATCACATTAAGCGATAAAAGTGAGTTGTTTTATTTTTTGATGGAAAACATTTTTATAATCGTAAAGAATCATTTTGAAAAGAATAAATTTTTTTAGCAAGTTGTTTTGAAATTATCTTGTTTAAACACAAAAAAAAATCGCGAAAAAAAACCAGGCTTTTTTCCGCTTCAATGAAATTCCGTAAGAGTTAGATTCCTCTAGTTTTCATTCTTAAAATAATTTTTGAAAAGAATAAATCTATTTGATGCAAGAAATCCGCACGAGTAAGAATCCGCTAATGTTAGTTATTTAGAAATCTTTTTTGTTGAGAGTTACAATTTCGGAGTACTTGTTTGTAACGTGTTTGTGTATGCTTAGTTGCGTGTTTGAGCAACTAATTTAGCAAATAAAAAACGAATAGAATATTCCGCAGGAATATTCGTAAGTAGGCTAGACCTAGCAATTAAATATACACGTTGTTGTGCTTAGTACTTTTTCAGTTCATATTCATAATTTTGTTTCCAACGTTCTTCTCCTAAATGATTTAAATGAACTTTTTCTCTAATCAGTCCATTTTCATAATATTTATATTCTGTCGAATTATTATTTACGCTATGAGAAGTATATTTATCCACTTTGTTTTCGTTACTCATTATTCTGTGTTCTTTTAATTTATTTGATTTGTTGTAAAAGAATAATTCGATTTCATATTTATCTCCAAATCTTCTCGTAATTTGTGAAAGGTTGTTATTTCTTTCATAAGAGTACATTCCAATCCAAATAGTATCAGAATTATAGGTTTCTATTTCTTTGATAATATGATTTTCTAAATATTCATATTTTTTCCAAACTTCAAAGTATTCTCCATTAACAAGATTATTGCCATTATGAATGTGTTCTTTAATAAGTTGATTTTTTGAATTGTAAAATTTTATTTGTTTGAATTTGATTGTATCTCTATCAACTATTGAGTCAGAAGTATAATATACTCCAATAAAGTTGTTGTTTTTGTCATAAAAATGGAGTTTTCTAGAACTTCTTAAGCCATACGTTTCAATTAATTTATTGTTTTCATCATAAATTAATTTTTTATGATATTGAAAACCGACTGACTCAATTAATAAACTGTCTTTTGAGAAATAATTAATTTGATTTAAATCTTCATCAAAATATTTGAGTTGCTTATATGCAAAATCAATCTGATTACTAATATCAGTAAATTCATTTCTTGATTGACAACTCGAAATGATAATTATAAGCAATAAGATCAATTTCTTACGATTCATTTTCCGTATTAAGCACAACGTGTTTGTGTATGGTTAGTTGCGTGGTTTAGCGAGTAAGTTAGCAAATAAAAACCGAATAGAAAATACGCGAGTATTTTCGTAAGTAGGCGAGAACCTAGCAATTAATTATACACGGTGTTGTGCTTTCGTGCTTTTATTTATTCCTCGTAAATTCATAAAACAACTACTGTTTTTTTCTCGATAATTCCCATTATTGTCAAGCTGTTTCTGACTCGCAGAAAAATATACTTGTTTCCTTCCTCTAGTTACGGCAACATAAAAGACGCTTAGTTCTTCAAGAAATTTAGTTTCATTTTTATCGTTAATTTCTAATATACAATCTGAATTACTACTGCATCCATTACATAATCCCCAATAATTTGGAAATGAATCTTTCTCCATATCTGGGATAATAACATAATCCCATTCAAGTCCTTTTGCACCATGAACTGTCGAAATAATTATACTAGAATTCACAAATTCTACATATTGTTTAAGTCCATAGTTTTCAAAAGTATCTTTAACTAGTATTATCTTTTCATCATTACTAACAAAAGCAAAATCAATGAATATCCTTTCCCAAAAAAGGCTTAATAAATTTGAGATAGCTTCTATTAATGGTGAATCGTTTTCTTCATATAAAGATTTGATTTTTAATTGATGTGATTTCCCCATTTTTTTTGAAACTCGATTGTTTACTTTAATTAGCTCAATAAACTCAAATAAACAAGTTCTATGAAATTTCGTATAGATTGGGTCTTCATCTGAATATAATCCATAAAAAAAAGGAATTTTATTATGGTTTAAAGTGTCAATTATTCTAGTAATATTGGGTCCTCTTTGCTTTACTAAAATTGCGACTTTAGATTCTGGGTCTTCTCGTATTAAATCAATTGCCTTGTTGATTACATATAAAGACTCTTTATTTTGGTCTTCAAGAATTTCAAATTCAATATTCGCTTCTTCTGTTATTTGAGGATTCTTTGGATTTTCTGCATTACTCCTAATGTTTTTATCTAACAGAAGCATACTAGGGTTTTGTGCAAACCTATAATTTTTATCGAGCTCAATTTTTTGAAGGTTAAATTTTTCAGCTGATATATTTAAAAGATTCGGAATTGCTCCAATAAACCCGTAAATTCTTTGTAACGAATCTCCAAGTAAGAGAACATTAGTTTTTTCAGTTATTAATTTATTTAATATCCAATAACTTAATGTATTAGTGTCTTGATATTCATCTACTAATATTGAAGTGAAAAAATTTTGATAGAAACTAAGTATTTTAGGATAATCATTAAATAATTTAATTGTAAGTGTTAAGATTGCATTATAAGGAATAACTTCTCTTTCAATTAATTCATTAATTACAATTTGATTATATCTATCAATATTATCTTTTACAAAGGTGTAATTTAGTGCCTTCAATGAAGTGTTGTATTCAGAAAGAAATACAGCATCTTGATAACTTAAGCCAGTTACATCTCGCATTGTATTTCTAGGTTTACTATCATCAATAGATTGTATATTGTCTATTTTTAGAAGATTAGAATGCAATAAATAGCCATATTTCTTTAAGATTCTTCTACAAAACCCATGATAATTTGATACAAATATTTTATCTGATATTTTGATATTTAAATTTGAATTTTTTAATAATTCTGGAACTTTTAGACTAACATCTTTTTTTATTTTATATGCAGCATTTACACTAAATGTTAAAGCTAAAAGTCTTTTAGGGTACGGGATTTCATTTGTGGCTAACATATAAGCTATTTTACTAACCATTGTATTAGTTTTCCCATAACCTGCTGGTGCTTCTACTAAAAGCCTGTTATTCGTGTCAAAAACTACTGCTAATTGTTTGGTGTCTCCTTGATGGCGTTTTTTAATTTCGCTTTTTATGATTTCTAAAGAACTATTCATTAGTTAAAAGTTCTTTAGCTTTATTAATTACAGTTTTATATATATCAGGTATTTCAGATGCTCCTAATTTTTCACTTATTAATTTACCTAATGGATAACCTTTGTTATTACTGAACCAAGCCAAATAAAATGGCTTAAGATTTGTTAAATCCGTATTTGGCAAATCTGAAAGTCTTAAGTTTTGGGTGTATTCCGTAGTTGTTAATGAGTAAGTTCTAATACATTTATTTAGTTTAGTAAATTGAATCATTGCATTTTCGTTTTCATGTTGGATTACTAACTCTCTTAAGATGCTTTCTTTACCAATATCTAGTAACGAAACTATTTCATCTTCAAAATCTCGTTTGTTTGTAATATAGATTGGATGATTAACAGATGAAATGTTATCTTTATCTCCGATTCCTATAGCTTTTATCTTGAATTTTGAAGCTAGTTCAACATAAATTTTTATTGTTCCAATACTACCTCCTTTGGTTTGAATCACTCCAATACCTAAGTCATCTAAATTAATATCTAGTTTTGATGCGAAAGAATCAAAACTTCCTTCTTCAGAGACTCCTTCAACAAAAATTACTGCTTTTGAAAAGAAAGCTTCTTTTATAAAAGGAAAACTTAATAATAGAAGGTTTGAATGTTGTGCTGACAAGCTTAAACCTTGACCTGAAATAATTTTTGTTTTTTGTTGTTCATCTACGTAAAACCTTATAATTTGTTTATAATCGTTAAGTAGAATACTTGGTGAATGAGTTGCAATAATAATTTGCCCATTGATTTTGTCAATCCCAAAGAGTTCTTTAATTAGTTCTTTAAAGTTCTGATTATTATTGTTGATTATTGATTTTAAATATTTAACCAATGACCTTTGCATATAAGGATGAAGATGTATTTCTGGTTCATCTAAACCAATTAAAAGAGAGATTTCTTTATTACCATTTTCTTCATTTTCAAAAATACCTCTATCTCCTCTTTTTTCAATAATGAACTGAATTTTCTCTAAAATAGAAAGAGTAACGAGAATTAAAAATTGAATGCCGTAGCCACTTTTATTTAGCAAATTGCCATTAACATCTTTTAGTGCTATCATATTAGGAAGAAGTCTTTCTAGTTCTTCGTCAATTACAGCATTGATTCCGTATTCTTCAAATCCTTTTATTTTTTTAATTTTTGAATTAACATCTCCAAGTAAGTCAGTTAATTTTGATTCATCAATAAAATCAGAAGAAGATTGTTCTTTGTTATTTAGATAAATCCTTACTAAAGAAACAAGAAATTTTCCAGCTCCCTTTCCTTTATCAAATGATATTTCAGAAATCGGATTTCTTATCGAATCATAATAAACATAATTTATATTTTTGATAAGAGATGGTAAAATGTACGTGTCTGTTTCTAAATGATAAAACTCCAAATTGTCATCAGGCGAAAGTTGTATACATTTAATATTAATTATAGAAGAGTCATCAATATCGAAAAGGTCTTCGAAGTGCCCAATTTCTACTTCTGCAAGTTTTAATTTTAATTTTATTTCTATAGGATTATTAATGTTGGTATAATCCTCAAAATTAAAAGCACGGAAATTAAATAGAGTATTTAAAAGTCTAAGTGAATTAGATTTGCCAATATTATTTTCTCCAACTATAAAATTGCAATCGTCTTCAAAAAAAATTGAACATGAATCAAGATTTCTATAATTATTTATTCCAATTTCTTTTACTATCAATTTATTTCGTTTTTAGTTTTTTTTGCATGAAGCACAACGGTTTCGTATATGGAAAGTTGCGTGTTTGTGTGCGAGGATTTTCCGAAGGAAAATCAGATGCAAGCAAACAAAGCAACTCACATTGGTTAAGCACAAAATAGCAATTTTTTATATACTGTGTTGGCAATAGTTTTTTATTTCAGTTAGTTTTTCCGCTATTTGTTCAGTCAGCAGTTTTTTTTATAAATTCATTCGTGAATTCAGATTCCGAGGTTTTTACAAACAGAGTGTCTTTTTCAGAATTCAGTCTATATTCCATAACAAAGTCAGTTTCTAATTCAGGGTTAATATTCGTTAATTGTGTATAGTGAATTTTTGTTCCATCACTTTTCCAAGAGAATTTGCTTTTCTTTTCCCAAGCATTATAAATTAAGGAATCCTTAAAGAATTGTAATTCCACAGTATTTGCGCTTTTGGTCGAAATCCAATGCCCAAATATTTCAGAGTTATTCTTCTTATTAGGACAACTTTGGAAAATTAAAACTAAAAATAATGTTCGGATTATGGTTTTCATTAAATTATTGCCAACGTGTTTGTATATGGTTTGTTGCGTGTTTCAAGCAACCAATTTAGTAAATAATTACCGACCAAGAAAGTCCGTGAGGACTTTCGTAAGTAAGCGAGAAGCCAGCAATAAATTATATACGGTGTTAGGTGCAGGCATTTATTCTTTCTTATATGGAAAACCTACTTTGTCAACAAGTTCATATTTCCATCTGTTCTTTTCATTATTCCACCTTTTTGTATGACTTCTTAATTGAGCTATATCATATCTGTATTTTTTTAAGACTTTTGGATTTTTCTCTCTAAACTCTTTTATTTTTCCTTCGTTTTTTAGTTTTTCTACAATTTGCCAACTTTTAATTTTACTCTGAATACTTTCTTTTTCTTTTTGTTTTCTCCATTCCCATTCTACACCATTTTCATTAAGAAGTTTTCCTAACATTTTTTCTTTTTCAATACTCAATAAATCATTTCTGTTTTCTCTGTCTTGTCTTGTTTTAAATGACATTTGGTCACTTAACCAATGACCAATGTATGTTTTTTGAGACGGAACTGTTTTGTAATATTTTTTATTTGAGTAATAATCTTCTAATTCGACATAAGTATCTGACCATTTATCTTCTGTTGTCCTGAAACCTAGAGTAGAAACATCCCAAACAAAATTTATAGAATTCATTTTGTCTTCCTCAAACTGACTCCATTCCATTCCATAATTCTTGTTTCCTTTTCTTCTTTGTTTTTGTTGAGCACACCATAAACCGACTTCATAATATTCATTTGATTTATTCTTAAATTGAGGAACGTATGTGTATTTTTTATCTGAGTCAACTTTGTTCTTATATTCAAGAACTTTTTGAAAATCTTCTTTCCATTTAAGTAATTGTTTTCGTTTGCGACCTATACCATCAAATGGAAAATCAGCTTCTAGTAATCTTTCGAAATAGTCAAAAGGCAATGAATTCGTATCTTGATTATATAACGCGTGCATTTTTTGATACCATCTAAATAATTCTCTGTCCTTTGCGTGTTTACTTACTATTCCATCAGGTCTTTTGGATTGTTTATATAAAAGATACCTCTCTAATATTGTGTCAAATTTTTCTCTATCACTTTCAGTAAACTTTGTGTCATATTCATATTTCTTTTTATTTCTATGGTCATCATCGTCATTGTCTTCATCATCATAATCTCCATTAGATAGTAAACCTTGTTTCTTTATAATTTCTAAATACTCGTTTGTAAGTAACTTTAAATTAGGTGAAGAAAGGTCTAAGATACTTGAATAATAGTCTTTAATTTCAGTAAGTGTATTTGAGTCATCTAACTCAAGGTCTAATTGGATTGATGCTTCTATATTGGAATGAAGTGCTTGATGAGTAAGGTTTGAGGAACCTATGATTATTCTAGAAGTGTTGTTACCTTCAAATAAGAATAATTTTGGATGGTAAATTTTTCTATAACTAGATTGGTCGTAATAAATATAAGTTTCTATATTTTCATTTAATAAAAACTGAAGTGCTTCTTCGCTAGTAATATTGTTATCAATACCAATAAAGAATTTTATTTCTTCGTAATTTGATTTTGCAATTTCAAGCTTTGACATAAATGGTTTAAAACCTGAAAGTGTTGCAAAAGCTACAAAACCATAAAATTTCTTATAATTTTTACTTTCAAAAGATTCTGCAAGTTGTTTTCCGACATTATTTTTTTTGTCAGAATCAAGTCCGTGTCCTAAGAAAGTTGTTTTCATTTACTGTCGTTCGTTTTTGCTTGCACCTAACGTGTTTGTGTTATGGCTAGTTGCGTTAGCTAGAATTAAGTTAACAAAATAAACCGAACCATTAGGAAAATCCGCAGGATTTTCCGAGTAAACACAAGACCAGCAATTAGTTATACACGGTGTTGTGCTTAGTAAGTTTTAAGTGTCGGAAATAATAATATCGTTTTCTAAATTCCTCTTGTTATTAGCAATAGTAAAAACATAATCGTTTAAATAATTACTCAAATTATCCAAATCCTGAAATAAACTTAGTTTGTTAACACCAACATAATCCAAAGAATTAATTATATCATTTTTAGCCTTTTTAGAAATTATAATTTTTTTCAAATCTTCAACTTCTTTTTCTAAGCTCAATGTTGGATTTGGGGATATTGTAAAAAGACCTCTCTGATTAATTATCCTTGCAGCTAAACCGCTTGGGAAAAATGTGTCAAATTTCTTGATTTTAAAAGGGTTTGTTTTTAAATCCGTGTCATACATTCCTTTTATTGAAAAATAATATATTACTCCGTCTTTTTTAAGATTGTCAAGACATGCAAAAAAAGTTGCTACAAAAGGATTTTTTGTCCAATCCAAGAGGCGAGTAGCTAAACCATGGTGTTGAGCAATTGCTAACCAATCCCAATCATTGTCTGGATATTTCTCCATATAAAATTTTGCATATCTTTTCCAAGACCTGAACACATGTTTATCATTAAAAGTTTCTGAATACTTTTCACTAAAATCTTTTCTTCCAGCTTTCGGCAGTATAGGTCAACTTTTATCTGATTGACCTCTAAAAATTAAAGTATTGTCTTTTTTTAATTCTTCAAATATTTCTATTAATTCTATGAAGCTGCTAATTTTTGTCATTCAGTCTTTTATTAAGCACAACGGTTTTGTGTATGATTAGTTGCGTGTTTAAGCAACTAATTTAGCAAATAAAAAACGAATAGAATATTCCGCAGGAATATTCGTAAGTAGGCTAGACCTAGCAATTAAATATACACGTTGTTG
>Ga0209344_10004441_pt1 | contig 12891 bp, 10 predicted proteins | sample Cruoilmetagenom6_FD_187293 | JGI IMG/M metagenome (GOLD analysis project Ga0209344, IMG submission 187293) | Oil polluted marine microbial communities from Coal Oil Point, Santa Barbara, California, USA - Santa Barbara Oil Seep Sample 6 (SPAdes)... | ecosystem: Environmental > Aquatic > Marine...
GATCTGAACCCAAAAGCACCGGGTGAAAATCACGTAGCAATGCCGACACCCCTAATAATGAATCATTTGAAGCTTTAAGCTCAACGCCATTTCGCAGGTCAAGCTGTCCAGCAGCTGGCACGAACTCTTGCGGCGTGGGTACGAGGGAAATGGTTGATTGAACCTCCCTAGGCTGACATGCCACAAGGGTTAGGATAAGAAATATGCCGTACACAAACTGTGTTTTGACCAAAGAAATTTTCATACGATTTAATTTGCCTTAAAGGTAAAAATTAAATCGACGTCCAATCTATCATCAATCAACAATATGCAAGCACTTAGGATTTAGGCGTAACCTCTTTAATGACCCCTCTATAACTAATATAGCTGCGTTGCGAACTGTTCACATCAACCGTAGTAGTATGATTTGAAAAAACATGCACAACTACATCAAAACGTTCTTGCTTATTAGAGATACTAAAATTAATTTCAATCTTCTTTTTATGATCATCGCTTTCGATGGTTAAGTTTTCAGCCTTTCCACTAAACTCTATACCTCCATTTGCACCACTTCCATAACCGGTTCCAGTGTAACGCTCGCCAAAGAAGGGTAAATCTGCCGTAACAGAATCATTTTTAAATTTTAGAAAATTCGGATTTGTAGTAAGCTCTACCGGCCCCAATTTAGTCGCCGTAGCGCGATAAGCAGAAAAGTCAAAATTCCCACTACTCACAAGTTCATTAATCTCATTAAATTGTACATCCTTTTCCGCTTTTTGAACGGAATTTAGTTGACTGCCACAACTCAACATTAAAAGACTCAGCAGTAGCACACCTATTCTCATGACTATTGATTTTAAATTAACAGTATATTATACCCAAGTAAAGCTACAAAAATCATTCCATCTTTACAAACACATTCAACTTTACAGAAGCATAAATCGGCACCCCCTAAAACAACAATTGTTTTAGTGCTACTATTTTGATTATCCGTAATTTAAGCAACTTTACCTAAAGTTATTTAATGTATGTGACCAATCGGTTTACCAGCTACTTATAATGCAAAACGGTAGGTCGCTTTAATCAAAAAGATGTTTTGAGGGGTTGCATCACCAAAGACGGCATCATTAAGGCTGTGTACTAATTTATCTTGCGGATTTCCGAGTTGAGCCACATCTTGAGACCACACTACATAGACTTCCGACCCAGGTAAATACTCCCATCGAACCACTAAATTTGATCGAAATTGCACCACTGAAAAGTTTGGATTTCGAACATAGTAATCCACTTGACTATCCCTATTTTCATCTATTTCATACTGATTATTAATGAGGTCAATCTGCGTGTCATCATAGGCAACAAACCGATCGTTAAATTCACTTGCGGTTGGATTACTAATTCTTTTAAATTGATTGTATTCCCCCTTTGAAATAAAGGGTTGCCCCCAGTATTGAATGGTTAAATTGGGATTAATAGTATAATTGAATCGCACAGACATACTCAAGGTTTCTTGATCTAATTTTGCATTTAGATATCTAGGAAGGGTGCCATACCAAAGGTTATCTACAAACTGTAGTTTGTTTTTATAGCGTTGGTATTCGGAACCAACCGACAAACTAAATGAATTAAAAGGTTGGTAGCTCACTTGAAAAGCAGTGGTATATGAATTAGACGATTGGTCAAATGCCATGCCGACACGTTGGGAAAAATTAAAACGCAATTTTTTTCTAAAATCTGTATTTATCCAAATATTTGCTGATGACTCTGGCGACCATTTAAGTCGCGGACCACCCCGCAATGCCGTTGTACTAAATTGGATAGGCGCATAATCTAAACTCATACCCGATTGCCAGTTATTGAGCCATGTTTGATTGCTATTGGTATTAAACATTTGACTGTTAAAATTGCCTTGAAAATCCATCACACTCCAATGATTATAATTAATCTGATATCTTCTAAAGAGCGTATTGGGTTTTAACGACTGATAGCCCACCCACGCATAATGCCTAATATCATCCGCTTGACGCATAAATCCTAAATCATTCAACTCTAATTCTGGGGAGCGCCAAGTGGCCCCAGTTTCAAATTTCCAATGCCCATTTCCTACCTTACCCAGTTGAATATTTCCACCCGTTCCAGATAAACTCGTTTTATTTGGATCAACAGTAACATGATCAGCGTCTATCCGCTGAAATAAATGTCGTATAGACCGTTGGGTGTGACTAATTGCCAAAGTACTTCCCGCTACGTGACTATACACCATCCTTCCTCCCACGTACCAATCGCGATCATTCCACTGATGTTTAAAATCAACCCCAGCGGTATACCCCGCACGGTGTAAAAAATCTAAGTGATCTGGCAAACTTTCACGATTGGTTGCGGTAAATATTCCTCCCACATACGTCTGTTGTTCATTAAAATCTTTCTGTACCCGTGCTACAAAGTAGTTGGTCAGTGGTTCTACCATTTCCCTGCGTCGTCCTCCAGGCTCATCAATATTAGCATGCTCTTTTCCGGTAATGCTTTCTAAGATCCCAATAGACCATCCTCCCTTGGTTTTACCGCTAAATTTAGCAGCCCCAAGAATGTTTGTATTTTCAGGCAAATCTATAAATGCTCCGTTAGGGGTGTTGGGATACCCCTGAGGACTCCTTCCAATCCGTCTTGAATAAAATAAATTATCAGAACCAAAGGTGTTTCCCGCTTCAGATCCAGACACTTGATAATTAAATATGTTGTTATTTTCTATAAAAAAAGGGCGCTTTTCTTCAAAGAAAATTTGAAAGCCATCTAAGGCTATAGCCGATGGATCTGCTTCCACTTGTCCAAAATCTGGATTAATCGTCAAATCTAGAGTTAAATCATTGGTAATTCCAATTTTTGCATCTAAGCCTCCTGCTAAACTTAAATCTGACCCGTCTTGAAACGGATTCATGGGTTCTGCCTCATAGGTGCGTAATTTTCCCACAACATAAGGTTGTATCTCTAATTGACGCTGCGGCTTTAAGTTTTTTAAGCCCCGTAATTCACCAAACGAACTCACCCACCCAGGGGCATCCGCAGGCATTCGTTGCCACATGGATCGTTCTTCAGCTCTAAAAAATCGGCGGGTTGATTGAAACCCCCATACCGCATCTTCCGCAGAAGCAAATTTTAATTGACTTAGTGGAATCTTCATTTCAGCGGTCCACCCCTGCTCATCAATTTGCGCCTTGGCATACCAAATAGGATTCCAACTTGCATCCCAGCTATTACCATTATTAGACACAAACTCATCCCCTTTGACACTGGCCGCAGAGATAGTAAAAGAAAAAGCGGTCCGCTTATCGTTATAACTATCAATATTAATCTCAACCCAATCCCCTTCAAACTCATCCCTTCGCGATAAGCGGTCTACAATTTTAGAAGGTTCTTCATCATAACATCGAAAACCGATATAAAGAAATTTTTGATCATAGAGAATTTTAAATTTTGTTTGGTAGGTTGGTGGGGTATTTTCATCAGGGGTATTTTCAATATAATCTCCCGACCAAGGTACAAGATCCCAACTCGAATCGGTAAGCACTCCATCAATCACCGGAGCATTCGTGCTTAGTACGGGTTTTGTGGTGTAAACGCGCTTTACTACAATAGAATCAGTTTGTTGAGCAAACGCAGCACACTGCGCGAAACACAAGACAAAAGTCAATCTTAAACGTAAGAACATAGGTAGGTAGTTTGGATTTGGATATCAATTAAAAGACTGTTTTACAATTAGTTTGTTACACACTTCTCCTCCTACCCCTATCGCTCCAAAGGCAATCTCCATGCTTTCTTGCGAATGGAACGCTATAACAAACTTATTTACAGTAAGTTAACTCGTCAATGCCTCATTGCGCATGTCTGTTATTTTTTTAGCACGTAGTTGCCACCTCCAGTAATCGCTAAACACAGAAAAGCAACTAAGTACAACCAAGCCTTTTCTTGCACCCCAAAAGCATCCTTTAAATGCACAAAAAATAGCGCAACCACCATGGTCATAATTACAGGAATTACGGCGTATCTTACCTTATAGCCAATGATAATCAGCACTGGAGCAAGAACTTCTCCCACTAAGGCCAAGATTAAACTCGCTAGCATACCAATTCCCAAGGGGTCGGAAAACTTAAAGGGTTCTGCGGTAAGTAAACTCAATTTAGGAATACCATGGGTAAGCATCATGGCAGAAAATCCAACCCGCAGGAGTAACAACCCCACGTCGATTTGTTTGTTTTTCATCTATTTATAGGTTACGGTTAGTGTATTCAAATATATAGAATTAACCCAAACGAATTGCTTTCTAAGGTCTTTTCGTATAAAAAAACTGGACTGCTTTAGACTCCATTTAAGTTAGCGTGGCGGAATTAAGAGGCAGGATTGTCAGGGATTAATTCCTCAAAATCAACTTCCAGTTCCTTCTGAATATGATGAATCTGCTGAAGTTCACTTGGTAAAACCAAGGCTATGGCTTTTCCTGTCTTGCCCGCTCGTGCCGTACGACCACTACGATGGGTGTAATAATTTAGTTGTTCAGGCAGTTGGTGGTGAATCACAAAACTCAAGTCTCTCACATCAATGCCTCGTGCAGCTACATCGGTAGAAATTAAAATTTGCAAGCTTTTATTTTTAAAGGCTCGCATCACCTTATCGCGTTCTTTTTGCTGCATATCACCCTCTAACGCTCCCACCGAAAACCCTTCATCTTGCAAGTCACGAAACAGGCGTTGTGCACCCAATTTTGTTCGTACAAAAATAATTCCGCGCTCCTCACCAAAGCCTTCCAACACACGCACTAAGGCATTAAATTTATTCTTGAGATGCGTAATAAGGTATTGATGTTTGATATTGGGGTTGATTTTCTCACGATCATTGAGGGTAACTTTAACTGCGTTGGGCGACATATAGTCTTTCACAATCCGTTTAATTTCTTCAGGCATGGTAGCTGAAAACAACCACGTTTGTCCCACATTCTTCGTTTCACGTAAAATTTGATCGAGTTCCTGTTTAAATCCCATGCTCAACATCTCATCGGCCTCATCTAAAACTAGCGTTCGTATGGCTGAAATATTAATTGCGTTGCGCTCCATCAGATCAATTAAGCGTCCAGGCGTAGCAACCACAATATGCGTAGGTCTTTTTAATGCCGCCATTTGAAGGTCAATTTTTTCACCGCCATACACTCCTTCTACAAATATTTTATGCTGGGTGTATTTGGTGAATTTAAAGAGTTGCTTTTTTATTTGCTGCACCAATTCTCGTGTAGGTGAAAGAATTAAGGCTTGAATTTCAGCTTTAGACGGATCTATGCGATGCAAGATGGGCAACCCAAACGCCGCTGTTTTGCCCGTACCCGTTTGTGCTAATCCCACAAAATCTGTTTTTTTTGATAATAAAACGGGAATTGTTTCTTGTTGTATTGCTGTAGGTACGACAATATTTAGCTCGGCTAAGGCCTTTTGATAGGCTTTTTTGACTCCTAAAGATTCAAAGGTTGACATGTGTATTTAATTTAGTCTACAAAGGTAGCCTTTTCAAGTGGCAACTAACAAACTCTTCAGGAGATTGTAGGCTTCCCTTTCTTTTTATAGGGGCGAATAATTAATCCTAAGGGCTTGTCGTATGTAAAGTAATTAGACATCCAATCATAAAGTGCAACAAACTTATTTCTAAAACCAACTAAGGACATTATATGAATAAACATCCACACCAGCCATGCAAAAGTGCCTTGGAATTTCCATTTGGGTAAATCTACTACTGCTTTCTTTCTTCCAATGGTAGCCATTACGCCCTTATTTCGATACACAAAAGGAGTCATCTCCTGGCCTTTGATGAACCGAAGGATATTTTTTGAAAGTAACTTTCCTTGTTGTTGCGCCACAGGAGCTAGCATGGGCAAGCCTTTCGGCGATTCTTCTGTAATACAAGCTGCTACGTCACCTATAGCAAAAATCCGTTCCGTTTTCATCACCTTATTATAGGCGTCTACGGCGATTCTATTTCCGGCAACAATCGCCTCCCTAGGCAGTCCGTCAACAGGAGCCCCTTTTACCCCTGCGGTCCAAACAACCGTATCTGTTTTAAAGGCATCCTGATTTTCAACATTCAAATAAGATCCGTCATAGGAAGCCACTCGGGTATTTAAAAAGACATTCACACCCAACCCCTTAAGATAGGTCAATGCTTTGGCCGAGGCTATTTCAGACATGGCTCCCAATAACTTTGGAGACGCTTCATATAAATTAACCTCCATTTTAGTAAGGTCTAAATCAGGAAAATCTTTAGGAATAACAAACCGTTTCATTTCTGCTAATGCTCCAGCTAATTCAATTCCCGCAGGACCTCCCCCAACTACCGCAACACTAAGAATTTTATCAACCTCACCATGCTCTTGGGAAACTAAGGCTTTTTCGAGGTTTTGAAAAATTGAACTGCGCATGTTTAAAGCGTCTGGAATGGACTTCAAAGTCAATAAAGAATCCTTTACCTCATCAAAATTGAAGTAATTTGTTGTACTCCCAGTGGCGAGAATTAAATAGTCGTAGTTAAAATTCCCCACCGACGTTATAATTTCTCTATCCTCTGCGGCGATACGTATAACATCTGCCATCCTCACGGAGATATTCTTATACCCTCTAAATATTCGCCGTACTGGATAGGCAATACTGTCTGGCTCTAAACCGCCGGTAGCTATTTGGTACAGTAAGGGTTGAAAATTATGGTAATTATTCCTATCAATCAGAAGAACGTTGACAGGTTTGTTTTTAAACGATTTCGCCATGCTTATGCCAGCAAATCCAGCGCCAATGATGACTATAGTTGGTCGATTTTCCATCGTGAAAAGTTGTATTGAATACACCTAAGAATTAGTAAAGCCTCTGTCGAAATAGCTTTTAAAAACTTACGTTGATTGCGTCAATAAAGTTACAAAAATTGCCTGTATTCACTCCTACTAAATTAAAGGAAAAATCGAAAATATCCGCGCACATGAAATTTGATTTTGTTACTTTTACAGCCTTATGCAGAACCATCAATTTACCTTAACTAAGGATCAAGAATTTATCCCACTTAATAAATTATTGCAAGTAATGCAACTTGCGCAGACCGGTGGGCATGCAAAAATTTTAATTTTAGATAAGGAAGTACGCCTAAATGGCAGTATAGAATTACAAATTCGAAAGAAAATTAGAGCGGGAGATCAAGTGGTCGTGGGAACGCATACCATTGTGGTGAGTGCCGCTGAGTAAGAACGAACAATGTGCTGTGCTAGGTGAACACCTAGTTAAGATAGGATTAAATAAGTAAAAATTAGGCACAAAAAAAGAGCCGATCAATGATGAGCTCTTCTTAAAAAGTTTAAGCGTATATGTTAAATTACTTTTACATTCACTGCGTTTAATCCTTTTTTCCCTTCTGTTAAATCAAATTCAACGGCATCGCCTTCGCGAATCTCATCGATTAATCCAGAAATATGGACAAAATGTTCTTTGTTTGAACCTTCTTCTGTGATAAATCCAAATCCTTTGGTTTCGTTGAAGAATTTTACTGTTCCTGTACTCATTATAAAAAATTTATTAATTAAAGTGCAAAGATAGCTCCAATATATTGAATAATAGGGTTTTTATAAAGAAAATGATTAAAAGCCACCTATATTTGCCAGAAAAGCCTCGTATGCACCCGTCAAATTTTCATCAAGCTGATTACGATTTCTTAGCACTCATCAAGGCTTACCCCCGATTGGCTCCATTTGTAACCTCGACTAACAACCAACACAAAACTATTGATTTTCACGACCCAAATGCAGTATTAGCTTTGAATTCAGCCCTTTTAAGCCACCATTACAAGATTGAAAATTGGGAAATTCCGCCTAAATACCTCTGTCCCCCCATCCCAGGTCGCGCCGATTATTTACATCATTTACACGACCTCTTAGGCGCGTCAACAACTAAACACCCGCTAAGGGGTTTAGATATTGGTACGGGTGCAAATTTCATTTATCCACTGTTAGGAGCGCAACTGTTTGGCTGGCATATGACCGGTGTAGATATTGATAAAATTGCATTTGACAGCGCCACTAATAACAAACATAACAATCCGCAGTTAGGCGCTTTGTTAGCACTTCGCTTTCAAGACAATCCGGGTGCGATCTTTAACGGCATCATTAATCCGAACGAGCGTTTTGATTTTACCATGTGTAACCCACCTTTTCACGCTTCCGCGGAAGCTGCTCGAAAAGCTTCGCAACGCAAACTGCGCAATTTGAATCAACAAGACGGTGGTTCGTTAAATTTTGGTGGCATGCCCAACGAGTTGTGGTGTAACGGAGGAGAATTGCTTTTTATAAAACGCATGATAAAGGAATCGGTTCAGTTTGCCAAGCAAGTAGGGTATTTTACCACCTTGGTTTCCCAGGAAGCGCATCTAGCACCGCTAGAAAAATTACTGCGTAAACGCGGCGCAAACATGCAACGCATTAACATGACGTTAGGCCATAAAAAAAGTCGTTTATTAGTGTGGAATTTCATCGAGAAATCTGATGAAAAATAGTAATTTGCGCAACCAAATTAAGAACTTACGTGAAAGTATGTATTGCCGAAAAACCAAGTGTAGCACGTGAAATTGCTGCGGTCTTAGGAGCAAATACCCGACATGACGGGTACTTTGAAGGAAACGGATATGCCGTAACCTATACGTTTGGACACCTCTGTACGCTTTATGAACCGAGCGACTACAAACCACATTGGAAAAGCTGGGACCTCAATAACCTTCCCATGTTGCCAGAAAAATTTAAAACAAAGGTGGTAGACAATGAGGGAATACAAAAACAATTTGCCATTGTAAAACGCCTATTTGACCAAGCAGTAGAGGTGATAAATTGCGGGGATGCCGGTCAAGAAGGAGAGCTCATTCAGCGATGGGTAATTGATCAGGCCGCTTACAAAGGACAGGTAAAACGCTTGTGGATTTCTTCCCTTACAACCGAAGCCATAAAAGAAGGGTTTCAACACCTTAAACCGGCAAGTGATTACGACCAACTGTATTACGCAGGGTTCTCTAGGGCCATTGGAGATTGGCTTTTAGGTATGAATGCCACCCGATTATACACCGTAAAGCACGGTGGATACAAGCAAGTACTCTCAGTAGGAAGAGTACAAACACCAACCTTAGCCATGCTTGTACAGCGCTATAAGGAAATTGAAAATTTTATTCCCCAACCCTACTGGGAACTACAAACCACCTATCGTGATACCTTATTTAGCTACGAGGAAGGGCGGTTTTTAGAAAAAGAAAAGGGACAAGCCCTAGCGGATCAGGTGCAGCAACATGAATTTGAAATAGTCTCTACGAAAAAAAAGAAGGGAACAGAATATGCCCCAAAATTATTTGATCTTACGGGACTGCAAGTGTATTGTAATACGAAGTTTGGCTATTCTGCCGACGAAACCTTAAAGATGGTTCAGAAACTTTATGAGTCAAAAGTAGTGACCTATCCCCGTGTAGACACCACCTTTTTACCCACAGACATCTACCCTAAAGTTCCTTCAATATTACGTCAACTGACAAAGTATAAACACTTGACGCATATTATTTTACAGGATAAAATAAAAAAATCATCTCGTGTTTTTAACGACAAGAAAGTTACAGATCACCATGCCATCATCCCAACGGGAATTGAAATCCCCCTCCCTGCAGCACAACAGCGGGTTTACGATATTATTGTAAAACGATTCATTGCGGTATTTTACGATGATTGTAAGGTTTCTAACACCACGGTTCTTGGAAAAGCAGACACGGTACCGTTTAAAACCACAGGTAAAGAAATTCTTTCTGAGGGCTGGCGCGTAGTTTTTGCCAATCCCGATAAGGAGCGTAAGCCCAAAGACATCCTCCCTACTTTTGTAGCGGGCGAAAAGGGGCCACATGCGCCTTCTTTTTTAGAAAAGCAAACCAAGGCTCCCAATCAATACACAGAAGCCTCACTACTTCGCGCCATGGAAACCGCAGGAAAGCAAGTTGATGATGAAGAACTTAGGGAAGCCATGAAAGAAAATGGAATTGGTCGCCCCTCTACGCGCGCTAACATTATAGAGACCCTCTTCAAACGCAAATACATTGAGCGCAATAAAAAACAGATTTTACCAACTCGCATTGGGATCAGACTAATTGATACCATCCAGAATGAACTCTTAAAATCGGCCGAATTAACAGGGTCATGGGAAAAACAACTCAAGGATATAGAAAAGGGCGAGTTTCATGCCGCTACCTTTATTAAAAACATGAAGGCCATGGTAGATCAATTGGTCTATGAAGTGCGTATGGAGTCAAAACGTGCCAATATTAGCTATAATAACAGCCTTAAAAAAGCCGATGCGAAACCAGCAAAAAAAGAAAAATCGCTACGTCACAGTCCCTGCCCCAAATGTAAAAAAGGACAGCTCTTAAAAGGAAGTTCAGCCTATGGATGTAGTCAATATAAACAGGGGTGTGACTTTGTACTCCCGTTTAGTTATGCCGGTAAAAAAATACCTGAAAAACAACTCCTTCGCTTATTAGAAAAAGGAAGTACCGTCAATTTAAAGGGATTTAAATCTGCCGCTGGAACCCGTGCAGGAAAACTTCAATTTACAGACACCTATCAATTAACGTTGATCACCAAACCTAGTGAAATCAACAAAACCTGCCCAAAATGCAAGAAAGGCACCCTTTTAAAAGGAACTGCGGCTTACGGCTGTAGCAACTACAAAAGTGGCTGTGATTTTATCTATTCATTTACTCAACTTGCCAAAGTGACAGATGGCAAATCCCTTGAAGACACTGAGATTTACAATATAATTCGCAATTCTAAGTTTTAAATGAACGCGGCACTATTATTGACTATAGTAGGGTATGCCCTGCAGTCTATAACCGCTTAAATTACGCTGGTTCGTTAACTGTTATTTTTTTAATAATATTTACACAGAATGTAGGCTAAAAGTGGAAGTAAATTATATTTTTGCAAAAAATTAAACCAAGTGGTTAAAGATATTATCATTGCGATGTTATGGAGTGTGTCCCCCCTCGGAGAAGCGAAGGTGGGAATTCCGTATGGAATATTGCAAGGAGCCAATATCTATTGGGTTTTTATCGCTTGTTTTTTAGCCAATATCATGGTATTTCCCATTATGTCTTTTTTTCTAGACAAGGTAAACCGAAGTTTTTTTAAGTGGAGACCTTATAAGCGAAGTGCGATTTATGTGGCTCGTAAAGCCAAAAAGGGGTCTGGAGATAAGATTAAAAAATACGGTTTTTGGGGCCTAATATTTTTCGTTATGATTCCACTTCCTGGCACTGGTGTTTATGCGGGTACCATTGCAACTTATCTGTTTAATATAGAAAGGCGCAAGGCCTTTTTTGCAAATGTAATTGGTATCTTTTTCTCGTCTGTAATTGTCTGGACCGCCTTGGTACTTAGCTTAAATGGGGCGAATTAAGCAACCGTAATTTCTTTATAACTTGTAATTTAAATGTATTCCTGCATAGGCATTTCGTCCTTCACCAGGATAATAATAACGCGGCTCAGCGGTTCCAAACCCCACAGCATTAATTAATACCGAACGCGCATAACGCGTGTCCCCAATATTATTAACCCCCACATATACGTGAGCAGCCAATCGTGGCATAATTTCAAATTGGTATCCAAGCTTGGCCTTGATAATTGAAAACGAGCTACTTGTTATCGTATTCGCATCGTTTAAGGGAATTTCACCCACATATTGCTGATTAACATGCAGGTATACACCTTTACTGTGACGTAAGGTAAGACTAGCATTCATCCGATGTTTTGGCACGCCTGTTAAGGGATTCCCACTATAATCTTGGTCAAAATCTATAAACTCAACAAACCGATGTTGGGTTAACTCATAGCTTAATTGTGGTAACACGTGCCAGTTGCGACTAAGTGGTGCGTGATACTCGAGTGCTAACTCTACCCCTTGATGTTTTGTTTTCCCTGCATTCTTTCCTAAGTATTGATCATCACCAATCCGCTGAGCTACCAACAAATTCTCGATATTCATTTGATATATGGCGCCGTTAAAAAACAAGGTTTGTTGCAGCCAAGAAGTAGTAAACGCAAGTTCGTAGTTCGTCCCTGTTTCTTGTTTTATTTCAGGATTTACGGTTCCCTCTGGGGTTAAGGTCTCTTCTAGTCCGGGGTTTGAGAAACCTCGACTCACATTAACGTTTAATTGAACCGTTGGTGCTAATTGATACCGCAGTGATAAGCTTGGCGAGACGATGCCGTCAAAGTTACGTTTAGCCGAAACTGCCTCCTCTGCAGTAGTGAAAACATCGCGAAAGGCATAGCTAGTCTTATTATAATTAACCCCAAGCATAAGCTGCCATTGCTCACTAAATGGATAGGTCATATTCGCAAACGCAAAATACTGCGTACGATGTTCCTTTTGATCACTCAGCTGATCACCTTCTAAACTACCTTCTCCATTATTATCGGCATATAAATTGGCAAAGGTCCGCCACGCATACCGATCCTCATAAAGTTCAGCGCCTATGGTATACTGCAGTTGTTTGGTTCGCCATTTTAGTTCCCCGTTAAAAACGGACCTAATTCCGTACCCATGTGTAAACTCCTCTAAGATATTAAAGGGGCGTGGCTCATAATGATCGAGGTAATTGTAAAAAATACTCGTATTTAAGGTATGCGCAGGCTTAAATTTTCGCTGGTAATTTAGTCCAACCAAACTATACGCATTCTTTTCATAGCCCTTCGCGGCAGCCCAGGTAAAAGCAGCCTGTCTGGGATTTTCGGCAGCAGCACTTTCACTGAGCGAACTCGCAATATGCGCCGTATAATTGACCTGATCAAACAGCAAACCTATTTGATCTTTTTCAGTGATT
>Ga0209344_10004442_pt1 | contig 12890 bp, 11 predicted proteins | sample Cruoilmetagenom6_FD_187293 | JGI IMG/M metagenome (GOLD analysis project Ga0209344, IMG submission 187293) | Oil polluted marine microbial communities from Coal Oil Point, Santa Barbara, California, USA - Santa Barbara Oil Seep Sample 6 (SPAdes)... | ecosystem: Environmental > Aquatic > Marine...
TTTATCTATACCTTATTAACACTATATTGTCTGTTTTTTTCTTATCTATTAAGGTCTAATAACACTTATTAACAATTTTATTACCCTTAATAATAGTAATAATAGAAATAAATTTATATATATTAACTATTATACATTAGACTTATATGAAATTAATTTGTACTCAAGAAAATTTTAAAAAAGCTATCTTATCTGTAGAAAAAATTACCTCTAAACAAATAACTCTTCCTATTTTAAAAAATATTCTTTTAGAAACGAAAGATGGTAGATTGATATTTTCTGCTACAAATTTAGAAATAGGAGTAATTTGTAAAATAGGGGCTAAAATAGAAAAAGATGGAGCGATAGCTGTTCCAGCTAGATTATTAAGTGATTTTATTTTAAATTTACCTCAAGAGAAAAATATTAGTATAGGATTAGATAATCAGATATTGAAAATAATTTGTGGAAAATATAAGGCTAAAATTAATTGTTTAGATCCTGAAGATTTTCCTATTATTCCTAAAGAAGAAAATAAATATCAATTTAGTTTAAATAGTGATATTTTAAAAAATATTATAAATAAAACATTAAGTTGTGTTAGTTTAAATAATACCAGAGTTGAATTTACAGGAGTAAATATTAATTTTACTGATAATAATATATTTTTTGCTTCAACGGATAGTTTTCGTTTAATGGAATATGAAGTAGCTGTTAAAAAAATGGAAAATTATAGTGAATTAAATGGTAAATCTATAATAATCCCAGCTGAAACACTAAGAGAAGTTAATAAAATTTTAAGTAATGATAATGAGGATAAACAAGTTTCTGTGGTAGTTGAAAATAATCAAATATTTTTCAAAATTGATGATGTAAAAATAGTATCTAGGTTGATAAATGGAAAATATCCTGATTATAAACAGATTATTCCCAATGAATTTAAAACAAAAATTACTATTGATAAAAGTAATTTATTAAGGTCAATTAAAATAGCTAGTGTTTTTACTAAAATAATTGATGGAGAAATAAATATTAAGTCAGAAAATGATAAAATAATAGTTAAATCAGAATTAGCAGAAACAGGAGAGAATGAGGTAGAAATAGATGTAGAAAAAAAAGGTGATGATCAAGAAATTGTTATAAATCCTCGTTTTTTAATTGATGGATTAAATACAATGGAAACAGAAAAAATATTAATATCTATTAATAATAGTGAATCGCCAGTAAGTGTGAAAATTATAAATGAAAAAAATGATGTTGTAGATAATTATATTTATATAATTATGCCAATTAAAAAATAAGATGAAATCTTTAGGTAAATTTCTTAAATATAAGAAGTTAAAAGTAAAAAAAGAGATAGATAATGATACTGTTTTTTATATATTTAATAAAATTATTGAGGTTAAATATGGAGAAGTTGGAAAAGCTAATATTAAAACTAGTTTTTATAAAGATGGAAATATTTTTTTGGAGATTAAAAATTCAAATTGGGCAAATGAAATTTGGTTAAATAAAGAAATGCTTATAGAGGAGGTAAATAAGAAAATAGGAGGAGATGATATTAAAGAGATTAAGGTTAAATTCTGAAAATAAAATAAAACTTAAAGGATTGAGTATGATAATTCTAGTTTTTTTACTGGGATTTTTTATTTTTCAAAAAGATATTTTAGCTAAAGATGACGAAAGTGATAAAAATAAAGATATTATGATTACTGAGATAATGTATAATCCAGAAGGTGGAAGTAAAAACGGAAGTGATTGGGTTGAATTATTTGCAAAAGAAGATTTTATTATTAATAGTGAATGGGGAGTAATGGATGAATTTGAAATAAAAAATAGTAAAGATAAAAAAAATACATGTCATAAAATAAAAGATAAAAAAGGTGAGTTTATAAAAAAAGGGAAAGAAATTAAAGTAGAAAAAGGTGAATATATTATATTTGCTGGTAAAGTAGATAAATTTAAAGAAGAATATTTTAAATATAAACAAATTAAGTATAGTGGAAAAATATTTAATACAACTTTAAATCTTAAAAAGAGTGGTGGTAAAGATGCTGTGAGAATTAGTGATGACAGATGTGATGGTTTTATAGATGAAGTTAAATATAATCCTAAGGGAAAAGAAAAAGTTGAAAAAGGATACTCTTTAGAGTTAGATAATAAAAAGTGGAGGAAGAGTTATGTGTTGGGAGGAACGCCTGGTGAAGAAAATTCTAAAAAACCAAAACCTAAAAAATATGAAAAAAAAATCAGAATAAATGAAATTTTACCTAATCCTAAGGGAGAAGAAAAAACAGATGAATTTATTGAGCTATATAATTACGGAAAAAAGGAAATAAACCTAAATGGTTGGATTTTAAAAGATTCCTCAAAAAGTGGAAAATATATTTTTCCCAAAGATGAAAAAAATATTATAAAAGCTGGTGATTTTTTTAAAATTTATCGAAAAGACTTTAAATTCGCCTTAAATAATTCAGGAAAGGAAACTGTTTATTTACTAAATCCTAATAAAGAACCTGTTTTTAAGATTAGCTACAAGGGGGCTAAAGAAAATGTTTCTTATGGCTTTGATGAAGTAAATAAACGATGGCGGTGGAGTAGATTTTTAACACTTGGAATTAAAAATAAGTTCGATAAATTGCCAAAGATAAAAATTGATATGGATGATGATATTTATAAAAATACTTACGCTGATTTTGAGGCTAAAATAAAAAATATAAATAATAAAAATGATTTGAAAGTAAGATGGGATTTTGGTGACGGAAGAAAAAGTTATAAAATAAAAACTCGTCATAAATATGAAAAAGAGGGAACATACGAGGTAATTACAAAGATTTTTAATGGAAGTGAGGAGTTTGAAATAAAAAATGCAATAAAGGTAAAAAAGTTTCCTCGTCGAGATATTGAGATAATGTCTTTTATGCCAAATCCAAAGGGTAAGGATATTGAAAATGAATGGATAGAAATAGCTAATAACTCAAAAAAGAGAATTAATTTTAAAAACTGGAGCATTGCTACGGGTAAGGATAAAAAATCTCTAATCAATCATCCAATAAATGAAAAATTTTTAATTAAATCAGGAAAAACCAAGAAAATAAATCGAGAATATTCATTGTTTTCTTTAAATAATAAGGAGGGTTATATAGAAATTCGTTATCCTGACGGAAAAGTCGCCTGCAAGGCTTCTTATAAAAATAAAGATGGAATTAAAGATGATGATATTTATAAAAGAAATGAAGATGGAAATTGGGAATGGATAGTTTCTGCGGATATACAAATAAAGAGCAATAGCAAGCAAGAAGAAGTAAAAATAGTTAAAGAAAAAATTATTATAAGTGAAGATTTTTTAGACATTGGTAAAAAAAGTTGGATAGTTGTAGATAAAAATATAATATTTTTCAATAATTATGAGTTAAATAAAGAAATTATTGATTTTATTTGGAAAAGTAAAATGAAAATAAGAGAAGAGAGCGGTATTTATTATTTCAATTCAATAACTAAAAAAGAAAAACATTATTTAATTAAGTTTTTTGAAGATATTAAGAAAACAGTACTATTTTAAGTTTTGTTATTTATTTTTTTTGTAAACAACACTAGGGTTTTTTACAGCTCATTTTGTATTGGATAAGATTTTTGTTTAACAAAATATATACAAGGTACGATTTTTAAAAAAAACAAAAAGCAAAAAAAACAAAAAGAAAAAAGTTTTAGATATAATTTAATTGATATTTATTATTTATTAGCTACTCACGGTTGTAGTTTTATGATAAAGATATTCAAAGGTTCTTTTTGATTGAAAATGTAGAATGGGTTAAATAAAGTAAGTATTTGGGTACTTATTTTAGATGCATCTATTTTTAGGGGGGGGGCTTTGGAGTTTGAATTTAGGCGAGGCCATTTTTATTTGCTATTTGATGGGGTTTGTGGTACTATTATCTTGTTAAATAAATAATGTGTACATTGGTTTTTGCATAAATAATATTGCGGAACGAGTGTATAGCGAATAATATGGCACTTACACCAAAGCAAAAAGAAAGAGTAACCAAAGAGATTAAAAGAGATGATAAAGATACTGGTTCCCCAGAATATCAAATTGCTCTTTTCACTGAGAAAATCAAAAAACTTACTTCTCATCTTAATAAAAATAAGAAAGATTTTCATTCAAGACGAGGTTTATTGAAAATGGTTTCCAAGAGAAAGAAATTGATGGAATATTTAAAAAGAACAAAAGAATCTAGTTATAAAAAAGTAATCAAAAAACTTAAATTAAAAGGATAAAAGTTATTAAAGCGGATGCCTTCGGTATTCGTTTTAAATTTTAAAAGTATGAGTAAAAATAAAGAACAAAGAGTGGGCGTTTTGGTAGATATTCAGAATATGTATTATACTGCTAAAGTTTTGTACAAAAAGAAAGTAAATTTTAAAAATATTTTAACAGAAGCCATTGGCGGTAGAAAATTTATTCGAGCATTGGCCTATGGCGTAAAAACAGAAGAAGGGTCAGAGGAAAAATTTTTTGAAGCTCTTGAAAAACATGGCTTTGAAGTTAAAAGCAAGGATCTACAGATATTTGCAGGAGGTTCTAAAAAAGCTGATTGGGATGTAGGTATAGCGGTTGATGCGATTAAAATGAGTAAAAGCTTAGATGTAATCGTGTTGGTTTCTGGAGATGGTGATTATATTCCAATGATTGATTATGTTCAAAATACAACGGGTTGTAGAATGGAAGTGATTGCTTTCCAAAAATCTACCAGTTCAAAACTTATTGAAGTAGCTGATGAATTTACTGACTTATCAAAGAATAAAAAGAAATTTTTAATATAAAATAAAAATCTCAAATTATAGTTTTACAAAAAGGGGAGCTGATTTTAATTAGCTCCCCTTTATTAAATAAGCAGTTTTTTGAAAATTTAAGCATTTTTCCAGAGACCATGTAAATTACAATAAGCTCTGGCTATAATATTTTTTCCGTTAATGTGAAATTTTACTTGAGGAATATCACCAACTTTCAAAAATTTTCGGTAACTTTTTCCATCTACTAAAATTTCGATCCATTCAATATGGTGGTCGTTACTCATTGGATGCTCAATTTCTCCCACTATTACTTTTATACTATTTTCAGTTTTTTCTATTATAGGAATATGTTTTTCAACGGAAGCATCGACAGTATTTTCTTTTTGAAATATCATCGGTTTATTACAACAAACTAATTCTCCACCACCAGCATGAAGGACTTCGATTATATTTCCGCAGACTATGCATTTGTAAACTTCATTTTTATTTTTTGTCATAATTTTTTGTATTCTAAAATTTATTAGTATTGCTCACTTTTAACTTGATAGTAGGCCTGAGGATGGTCGCAAGCTGGACATTTTTTTGGAGCATTTTTTCCAGTGTGAGCGTAACCACATTTTCTACAAACCCATTCTAATTCTTCTTCTTTTTCAAAAGTAGAATTTTTTTCTAATTCAGTTAATAATTTACGATAGCGTTCTTCGTGATGAGCTTCAGCTTTTCCAATAGACATAAGTCTAGTTGCAATTTTATCTAAACCTTCTTTTTTAGCTATTGCAGAAAATTCAGGATACATATTTTCAAATTCGTAATGTTCTCCAGCGATAGATGCTTTTAGGTTTTCAGCAGTTGTGCCAAGGACAGTCGGAGCAGTAGCTTCAACAACTATCTCCTCATATTTATTATTTTCTGACTTCTCTTTTAGTTCATTGATTAGTCGAAAGAGCCACTTAGCATGTTCTCTTTCCTGATCAGCTGTTTCTGCAAAAATAGCGGAAATCTGTTCGTAACCTTCTTTTTTGGCAATTTTAGCATAGATGGCGTATCTGTTTCTGGCTTGAGATTCGCCAATAAAGGCTTTAGTTAAGTTTTTTATTGTCATCTTCATAATATTTTTTTAATTATAATTAATTAAATTTGTTTCTTAATTAGATTATATTCTTATTAAGAAAAAATATCAAGACTTACAATGGTAACTATTTACCTCTCTCCATTTCTGTAATTATTATGTCATCTCGAAAGACAGAATTTTACCAAGAGCGAAGCGATTGGATAAAATTTGTCTATCCGTGATCCAAAATTATGTATTTGTAAGTTTCTGGATCACGGATAGTAAGAAATTCTAAAACTCCCCCGCTCCTCGCGAGGTCGTTAAGAATTTCTAACTTCCGAGATGACAAACTCTAAATTTTGTGGATAAAGGTGAATAGTTGCTTATAATGGATTTGTCTTCGAATAATTTTTTTAGGGATAGAATTGTTTTAATCTTACATCAACCATTTCCAAACTGGAATGACTTGAATAATTTTATTATCTTTTTTTATTTCATCACTTTTATTATAAGTTATAATTTTAGCTTTTTTTATTTTCAATTCACTCATTGCTTCCAGTAGAGATTTTAATTCTCTTTTTTTAGTTTTTTCGTTATCTAAACTCCAACAAACCTGAATCAATTCTTTAACTTTTTCTTTATCTTTAACTAAAAAATCAACTTCCAAATTATTGCTAGTTTTATAATAATAAATCTCACTAAATTTTCTATACAATTGCAAAAAAACAATATTTTCCAGTATACGCCCAGAATTATTAGAAAAAGAAAATGAAACTTCTCGTGTTAAACCGACATCCACTCCATATATTTTTGTTAATGCCTTGCTTTGTTTTTTTAATGAAAAAGAAAATTGAGGTAATTCAAATACCAAAAAAGCTTCCTTGAGATATTCCAAATAATTTTGAGCTGTTTTATATGATAGACTAAATGACTTTTTTATTGAAGCTATGGAAACAATTTTACTAGAATTACTCATCAAAAAAACTGCCATTTTTTCTAAAGCATCTTTATCACGAACATCGTGTCTGATCACAACATCTTTTTGCAGAAAATCATAAAAATAATTTTTAAGTAACTCTCTGTCATTATTAAGAACTACTTCTGGAAATCCGCCTATCGTCATATAATTATCGAATTGTTTTTTAATACTATTCTCCTTTAATATAATATCTTTCTTAGAATCTATATTGATTTTTTTAAAAAACAGGAATTCTTGAAAATTTAAAGGCAACATTTTTTGAGTTTTATGTCTTCCAGTAATTAAGGATGCTAGTTCTTTGCTCAACAAGGTGGAAGATGATCCAGTGATGAATATTTTATAATTTGTTCCATCTCTTAATTTTCTAACAACTTTTTCCCAATTATTTATTGACTGAATTTCGTCAAAAAATAAATATTTTAAATTACCGTCAAAATATTCATTATAAACATCAATAAGCATTTCTATAATTTGGGCATCATTGTTTTCTATGAAAAAAGGGTCTTCAAAATTTATATATAAAAAATTATTATTCATCCCCAAACGACTGATTATTAACTTTAGCAATGATGACTTTCCGCTTCGTCTCGGACCAATAATATCAACTATTTCTTTATCGTCATAGTTTATGTATTCGATGTTATCCCTACTAAATAAATCTCCTTTTTCCAAAGATTTGTGCCAAAAATCAATTATTTTTATTAATTTCTCCTTGTTTACTTCCATTTTTTTGAATATTATTAATTATTATAATCAACTATAGTTTACTATACTTTAGAATTTTAGTCAAGTATAGATTACTAAAATATTAACAAATTATTGAAATTGACTTTCTTTTGAGTGTTTTATACTATATGCATAATATATTCATTTTTTTATTTTTTAGTAAAATGTTAAAAAAAGCCCACAATGTGCTTGCATATTGTGGGGTAGAGTCTTGTCTAACTTTCAGATATCCTCATTTCGCAAAGCGAAACGAATTTTTTCCACCTTAGGCGGAAAATCTACCCAAAGATTAGAGAGAGATACGAAAGCGATTACTACAGTCAGAATCGTCAGCATAGTTGGAGTTGAATCTGAAGCCACTGTCATAGGAACTGGCAAAAACAACTGAGACACTGGGTTTAATTTTGCTATGTTCTAGCAGGGCAGAATTAAACTCATAGGTATCTGTTGCCATATATTCGCCAGTCTCATCAAAAAGCTGACAAGCTAAAATAATTTCCTCGGCTGGGGGTGTTAGCTTAATATTAGCTTCAATCGCAGTGATAAAATTACAATCGTCAATTTTGACTACCTTTCCAGTCTGATTGATATACTTCTGGTCAACTGGAATGTTTCGGCGACCGTCAACGAAAGACATCTCAACTGAATTGGGGATTACTGCTGGCATTTGTCCCTTTCTATCAGCAACTTGAAGACATTCTGCTTCCCAATTACTCCGCAGATTAACTGCATTAAAACATTCAGGGACAACATCAATACATCCAGCCAAGCATTCATCTAAAATCAAGCTTGTCCAGCGACTCCTACTGGTGTTTTTCCAAATCTCCATTCCAGACTTTCGTAGAATTTCGTTGCCGAAAAACTGGTTGGGATTATATCTTGCCTGCACCGAGGTTAGAACGGCAGGAATCGGCTTGACGATAATTCTATTAACCGCTCCAATTTCCAAGCCTTTTTTAATGGCTGGGAGCCGACTTTTTTTAACAAAAATATCTGTGCAGTTTATACTAAAATCACTACCATAAAATTTTTGGAAAAACAACTCCTGTCCATACATCTCGCTTTCTAGGTTACCACTTCCTAGATATTGATCAAGATTGTCTTGATGGAACCAATTGGCAAACTTACTGTAATCCAAAGCCTCATCGTGGTTTTTGAATTGAGCTTTAACTTTTTTCGGCGAATTCTTTGTCTTACTACTACTCAACTCAATAATCATCTCTGCTAATTGATCCAAAAGTTTTTCACCATCGGGTGTAGTCAAACAATGAATATCTATTTCTGTCCCACCTTGAGCAAGTACTTTGTCAGTTATTTTTTGGATGATAGACAAAGCGAGTATAGGCACATCTTTTCTCTTTCCCATAATTGAACTCCCTTTATTTTGGCTCATCTCTCACTTCGATTACATTATCAAAGTCCCAGATTTGCCTTTTTTAAAGAACAAATATTGCAAAGCAATATCAAGACAGTATTATATAATTTAATAGTTTTGTCAAACAAAATTTTCGTAAGTTTAATAATTAATCGCAACACTCATAATATATGAGAAAAAATAAGAAAAAGCATTTACTCCTTATCTTTCAAGAGGTGGATATTAACAAAGTTCCTAGTTCCTAGTATAATAGGAACTAGGAAAGTATTAAAAAGGCTAATTATTAAAAATTACTGTAAAATTTTTTATGTATATTATAATTCATTACAATGAAATAGCTCTTAAAAAGGGTAATCGTGATTATTTCGAAAAAAAATTGATAAAAAATATCAAAGAACGATTTGATAAGGATTTTCCAGAAAAACTTGAAAGAATAAAAAGGTTTCCAGGGAGATTTTTACTTAAACTAAAGAAAGAAAATTTAAATAAGGAGAATGGGGCGGAAAATTCAAATAAGAAAAGTATGAAGGAAGATTTAAAAAAAAATGATGATGTAAGGAAAGTTTTAAAAAATATTTTTGGAATTCATAATTTTTCTTTTGCAAAAGAAATTGATCAGAATATTGAGTCATTTAAAATAGGAGCGTGGGAAGCGATGAAGAATGATAAATTTAAAACTTTTCGAATAACTACTCAGCGATCAAATAAAGATTTTTCAATGACTTCTGAAGAAATAAATCGTGAAGTAGGTGATTATATTTTTAAAAAATTAGAAGAAAAAGGACTAAAACCAAAAGTTAATCTTAAAAATCCAGACAAAGAATGTTTCGTAGAGATATTCAATAACACTTCTTTTGTTTATACAGAAAAAATAGGAGGAGTAGGTGGAATGCCAGTGGGAACAGGAGGAAAGGCTTTAGCGTTGCTTTCAGGTGGAATAGATTCTCCAGTAGCTTCTTATTATGGAATAAAAAGAGGGGTAAGTATTGATTTTATTCACTTTCATTCTCTCCCCTACACAAATATAGCTTCCAATGAAAAAGTTGAAAATCTTGCCAGAAAACTTTTGAAATTTCAATTGAACGCTAAGATATTTATGGTTCCTTTTGCGGAAATTCAACAAAAAATTGTTATAAACTGCCCAGAAAAACTAAGAGTAATTTTTTATCGAAGAATGATGATGAAAATATCCGAAGAATTGGCAAATAAAAGGAGATATAAAGTACTTTATACAGGTGAGTCCGTGGCTCAAGTGGCTTCACAAACTTTGGAAAATATAGTGGCTACTAATGATGCAGTTTTGATGCCAGTTTTTAGACCACTCATCGGTTTTGACAAACTAGAAATAATAGAAATTGCTAAAAAGATTGATACTTACAATATTTCTATTTTATCTCATGAAGATTGTTGCACGCGATTTGTGCCTAAACATCCAGAAACTAAAGCTAAATTGAAAGAAGTGCGTAAGGCTGAAAAAAGTTTAGATGTTAAAAAAATAATTCAAGAGGCTTTAAAAAATACAGAGACTATAAATATCTAAAGATGTTGTAAATTAGCATAATCCGCAGATAATTTTTTAAGTCCGACATTTTTAAAAGCGATAGTGAGCTGGTTATCTTGATTAGAAATGATTAGTCCTTCTCCAAATTCAGGATGATTAACACGATCACCATCTTTTAGCTTTTGGTTTTTGTTTTTTAATTTACGGTGTTCTTTTTTTTCAATTTTTTTATTATTTTTATAATCCAAATCTGGGACAATAGTTTCTTCTAATAAATGAGTAGGAATATCGTCTAAAAATCTGGAAGGAGGATTCATTTGGGTTGAACCAAAAATGGTTCGCATATTTGTAAAGAGAAGATAAAGTTTTTCTTTCGCTCTAGTAATGCCTACATACATAAGTCTTCTTTCTTCTTCCATTTCATCATTGGAAAGCATACTTCGTGAGTGAGGTAAAATACCTTCCTCTAATCCAGCAATAAAAATTACTGGAAATTCTAAACCCTTAGCACTGTGAAGAGTCATTAAATGAACGCAGTTTTGTTCCTGATTGATTTTGTCAGTATCGGAAGCCAAAGCCACTTCTTCTAAAAAAGTTTCCATAAATTCATTAGCAAAACCATTTTTGTATTTTTTGGAAACACTGAGAAGTTCTTGAATATTTTCTTTTTTTATTTCTCCATCCTCTCCTAATTTATCAAGCACTTTTTCATAGCCTGATGTTTCAAAAACTTTTTGAATTAATTGAGAAAGATTAAGTTTATCTCCTAGTTTCCTCATTTGGTTTATAAAATCACAAAACTGAGCAATGGCGTCAAGTTTACCCGAATTTATACCACAATTATTTTCAAATTTTAAACCAGCGGTGATAAAATCTAAATTATTTTTTCTAGCAAATGATATCCATTTATTGAGAGTGGCTTTCCCAATACCTCTCCGCGGTTCATTTAAGGCTCGTTCCAAGGAGATAAGATCATTTCCATTTTGAATAAGTCTAATATAAGCGATAATATCTTTCACTTCTTTGCGTTGGTAAAATTTAATTCCACCAATTATTCGATAAGGAATAGAATGTTTTAAAAAGGCTTCTTCTATGATACGCGATTGAGCATTAGTTCGATAAAGGATAGCAAAGTTGTTATAATTTTTAGTTTTTAATTCTTGATTCTTAGTTACTGAAAGTTGAGAGTTGTTTACAATTTCATTGACAATAAATTCAGCCTCATCTTTTTCATCGTCTGCTTCGTAAGATGTTATCAAATGTCCTTCTTTTTTTTCTGTCCAAATTTTTTTCTTTTTTTGGTTTATATTTTTAGAGATAACTTCGTTGGCAGCGTCTAAAATTATTTGAGTGGAACGATAATTTTGTTCTAATTTTACTACTTGAGCGTTTGGAAAATCTTTTTCAAAATTTAAAATATTTCTAATATCCGCCTGCCTCCAGCCATAAATAGCCTGAAAATCGTCTCCACACACCCAGATATTTTTATGTTTTTTAGAAAGCAAGTTAACAAGAGTGTATTGAGCGTGATTGGTATCCTGATATTCATCAACCATAATATATTGAAATAATTTTTGATAATTTTTTAAAACAGCTGGAAAACTTAGAAAGAGTTTAGTAGTTAAGTGAATAAGGTCATCAAAATCTAAAGCGTTATTTTTTTTTAATTCATCTTGATATTTTTTGTAGACAAGAGAAACGGTTTCTTCATAATACCCATTGATATTTGCTTCAAATTGTTTTTCGTCAAGTAATTTATTTTTAGCTTTAGAAATTGTTCCTAAAATTGCTCTGGGATTAAATTGATCTTTATTTATTTCTAATTTTTTAAAGATTTTTTTAATTAAAGATAGTTGGTCTTGATCGTCAAAAATATTAAAAGATTTTTGGTAACCTAATTTATCAATCTTTCGTCTAAGTATTTGAACGCAAATACTATGAAAAGTTCCTATGTGTGGAAAGCTGGTAGGATTAGCTAATAATTTAAAAATTCTATTTTTCATCTCATTAGCAGCTTTATTGGTGAAGGTAACGGCTAGAATATTTTGAGGATTTATTTTCTTTTCTTCAATAAGATAAACAGCTCGACTAGTAAGAGTTCTAGTTTTTCCAGATCCAGCTCCAGCAATAACTAAAACAGGACCAGCTGTTATGGTTACAGCTTGATTTTGATGCTCGTTTAATTTTTTTAAAATATCCATAGTTTATTTATAATTTTCTCTTATTATGAAATTTTTTGTGAATATCTTTTAGTTGATTATTGGTTACATGAGTATATATTTGAGTTGTTGTTATGGAAGAATGTCCGAGCAGAGCTTGAACGCTCCTAATATCAGCCCCGTTGGATAAAAGGTCTGTTGCGAAACTATGACGCAGTGTGTGGGGGTGAACGGATTTTACAATACCAGCTTTTTTAGCACACTTTTTTACAATTCGTTGGATTGAACGAGGAGATAAGCGAAGATCATCTTTTTTATTAAATCCA
>Ga0209344_10004443_pt1 | contig 12890 bp, 15 predicted proteins | sample Cruoilmetagenom6_FD_187293 | JGI IMG/M metagenome (GOLD analysis project Ga0209344, IMG submission 187293) | Oil polluted marine microbial communities from Coal Oil Point, Santa Barbara, California, USA - Santa Barbara Oil Seep Sample 6 (SPAdes)... | ecosystem: Environmental > Aquatic > Marine...
CGAACTTGGTAATTTCTGTCGCCAGCTCGCGAAAACGCTTATGCCCTGTATCAACGTCTCTAATTATCGCGAGCTTGTGCTGCACGCAGGGGTGGTCGATCAATTCAGCCATTACCTGTTCTCCATAAGCCAGCTGTCATACAGCGGACCATATTGCGTATTCGTTTCCTGTCGGGTCAACAAAGTGAAATCGTCGCCCACCAGGGAAGGGAAAAATGCGCTCGGCAATCGTGGCTCCGAGCTCCTGTACGCGATCGAAATCGCGTTCGAGATTTGTGCTGAAAAAGATGAGCAGAACACCGCTGGCCGGAGCCGGATCTTTCGATAAACGAAAACCACCGTCAAAGCGGCCGTCGTTAAAGCTCATGTACTCTTCGCCCCACTCTTCAAAGGTCCAGTCGAACAGTGCCGAAAAGAACTCGCGTGCCTTCTTCAGATTGGTCACCGGAATCTCGACGTAGTCGATGCAACGCTCTGCTCTCACAGGATTATCCATTAATCAGTGCCCCTTAAGTCTGAGTAGCGGCCGCTCGGCATGCACGAACACGGTACCAAATTCCCCATTGATTTCGTACCGGCCATCTTCATGACGCTGCAGGCCTTCAATCACGCCATGTCCGAGTCTGGCAACGACCTCTTCGAGCTCAGCGTTAGCAACGCCATCAACAGTCACGCTATCGCAAAACGGAAACTCGATGATCGCGGGCCGAATGCAGACCTTTTCGGCCGGCCGTGGTTTCTCGTAGAAGGCATGTTCGGCGGTCAGAAAAAGATCGACATCAATCATCAATGTCTCCGATTCGACGTGCCAGGACAAAATGTATGACTGCTTGAGATCAACCGCCGCAAACTCGCGAAGCTTGCGCCAATCCGTAGGTGTATTCGTGTCGACCATGTTGTAGTCGTCGCCTCGTTCCGGTTGCAGCGATTATAGCCTAAGCGAAGTTGTTCGCGACCCAGACCCCGATTAAGTGGGAGAGAACAACAACAAGAATCGCGATACCAAGGTGCTCGAAGATGATGTGCCAGGGCGACTCGTTCTGCGAGCGAGCAAGTAAGTAGCTCAACACGACAATAACGGACATGCCCCAGATTATCGAGGCAATCACGGCAGGGCCCAGCGGCAGAAGCAATAGTGGGACTGCGAAACTCAGCGCGAAAATGAATTTGGTCAGAAAGGTCGTAATCGTTGCCTGCCAGACGTGCTTGTGGTCCGTCGTCGGATCCGCCTCCTCGGCGAGATGAATACCCAATGCATCCGACATTGAATCGGCGACGGCTATCACCAAAATTCCGCCGAGGACGGCCGCGATGGATTGAGTGCCGGCGTTCAAACCGCTTATGAGGCCCAGTGTTGTGATGACACCGGAGGTTGCACCAAAAAACAGGCCGGTGCGGGCACCATCGCTCTTGAAGAATTCCACTCTGTCTCTCAGTCCTGGAGTGTCTTGCTGTAGAGGCTGATAGCTTCGCTCTCGCCTGGCATCGTGATCATACGCTCGAACGTCAGCCCAAGTTTCCTGATCAAACCGATCGATGGCGCGTTGTCGGGCGACACGATGGCCGTGAGATTCCGAATGCCCAATGTATCGCGAGCATACTCGACGACAGCTTGTGCAGCTTCGCCTGCGTAGCCCTTGCCACAATAGTCGGGCAACACCGCAAAACCGATATCCGGATCATCAAGGTTGTCACGCTTGAACAGGCCGCAAATACCGGCCATCGAGCCATCCGTTTTCAGAGACATGCAATACGGCCCATAACCGTAATCCTCGAACAGCTTGCGAGCGCCGCCAGCAATCGCTTTCCTGGACTGCTCCTCGGTACGAATGCCACGATCAGAGACATTGCGGATAAATGCAGGATCATTCCAAACAGCCAGCATCAATGCGTGATCTTCGACACATACAGCGCGCAAGCGAAGACGCTCTGTCTCCATTAGCCACTCGACGCTTTCTTCAGTGGCGCTGCTCATATCCCTCACCGGCACTCTCACCTTTGCTATAGGCATCCAGCTCAATGACATTGCGACCCGGATCACGAATGAAAATCGCTGACATGTTTCCGAAGCTCAACGACCCGGTAGTGGCGATATCGTTTTCCGTAACGAATGAGCGGGCATGGTCGATTGTGCTGACCGTCAACGCAACGTGCGTTATACCCGTGTGCTTCACAATGACCGGATGGCCTTTTTCGAAGCCAACATCGTTTGAGAGCTCGAAACCAAGCGCCGCGTAGAATTTGATGGACGCCTGTTTCTGGCTGACCCTGATACCGACATGATTAACGTTTTGAATCTCGAGCATGCTATCTCCTAGTCCAGGTATTCCCAAGTGTCCTTGCCATCCAGTAGTCTGACCCGGATATTCTCAATATCGTCAGGGTCGCACATTCGGAAGTTGACGCCCATCCGTGACGATTCGTCGGACTCCTCCAATTTGGTCCAATGCGTTGTACAACCACAAGTCTTACAGGAATGCATCGCCAGCGTCTTATCGCCGTGAACGTAAGCTACTGTCGCGCCGTCGGCCATTTGCAGGGTAATTTCGCCCGCGGGCGCATAGGCCCACTGCGAATTATAGCGCCGACAAACTGAGCAATTACAAGCCGTTAGCCAGTTTGGTCGTCGCGGATAACTGAACCGAATCGCACCGCAGTGGCAGGAGCCATTAATGACTCCGTCGACACCTACGTGTTCGCCTTCACTGGGCATTTTGCACCGATTCGCCGCGCTTGGGTTCACCGCGCTCAACCGCTACGCCATTGGACAGGTAGTTTTCGAAGAACGCTGGCTTGCCATCACCGTTACCAAACCCGGGTTCGTCCTGAATGTGGAAATGAATATGCGGTTCACTGGTATTGCCGCTGTTACCACAAAGCCCCAAAGTTTCACCGGCGCTAACCTCGTCACCAACCTCTACCCGAACGCTGCTCTGCTGCAGATGCGCCAGTAACGCAAACTCGGCATTCCCAAGGTCGATGATGACGTGATTTCCGGGCGGGTTGTTCGCGTCCATGACTCCGGGAGCATTATCTGGAAGATCGGCAATTGCAGTCACCACGTTGCCGCTACCCGGAGCGAGTACCGGCTCACCCCAGCAGTCGATTTCTTTGTCGTAAAACTGCTGGGTATACTGTTGCCCAAGCTGCAGCGCATCGTCGTCGCTCGCCATGGCAGGCATGGCCCATAAAGCGAGAAGCATTAGACCTTGAAGTTTCGTCATGTTGGCTCCGAGCCTGTCTGCTGCAGGCATTTCTTGTGTTGTTTAACCCAGCTTTCGAATACCTATTGCGCTACGAATCTTATCGAGATAGGGCACTGCTACTTCGCGAGCCCGGACAGCACCTTTTTGCAGTTCGGCTTCGACGATCGAGGGCTCGGCGATGAGGCGTTCGTATTCTTCACGCGCCGGCCCAATGTGATCGTTGATGTACTCAAACAACTGCTGCTTCATCGCACCCCAGGCAATGCCTTCAATGTACTGTTTCTCGACCGCAGCGGTCTCTTGTGGAGTGGCGAACGCCTTGTAGATGTCATATAAGGTGCTGCCTTCAATATCTTTGGGCTCGCCCGGCTCAAGACTGTTGGTCTTGATCTTCATGATCAGTTTGCGAAACTTTTTCTCGGGTGCGAACAGGGGAATTGTATTGTTGTAACTCTTCGACATCTTACGTCCATCGAGCCCTGCCAGAACGGCAGTATGATCATCGATCACCGGGTCTGGCAGCACCAAAATATCGCCGTAGTGGTGATTGAATCTCTGTGCAATATCTCGAGCCATTTCAACATGTTGCTTCTGATCTCGGCCTACTGGGACTTTAGTCGCCTTGAACATCAGAATGTCGGCCGCCATCAGTATCGGATAGCTGTACAGCGCCATTGTGATGCCCTTGTCCGGATCTTGGTTGTCGCCATCGACATTCGACTGCACAGCCGCTTTATAAGAGTGCGCGCGGTTCATCAGTCCTTTGGCTGTCATGCTGGTAAGGATCCACGTTAGCTCGGGAATTTCCGGGATATCCGACTGCCGGTAGAAGACAGAATTGTCGGTGTCCATTCCCAACGCCATCCAGGCTGCTGCGATTTCCAGTGTCGATTGACTGATCTTGTCCGGATCTTCGTTTTTTGCCAGAGCATGAAAATCGGCCAAGAAATAAAAATTCCTTTTCTCAGCATCCTTGCTTGCCGTGATACTCGGACGAATCGCGCCAACATAGTTGCCTATGTGTGGGGTGCCCGTCGTTGTTATTCCGGTGAGGTAAATCTCTTGCGCCATGCTCTAGTAACCCGCTGCCTGTCCATCTTTACGTACTTCCGAGGCGCCATAGTACACGCCCTGCTCTTTGTCCCACATAATTGCCTGATAGCCACCGAAACTACCATCGCTGTCGCCCAGTACATGGCCCATCGCCTCAAGCGCAGTGCGCGTTTCGTCATCAAATGTCGACTCCAGATGGATGACGCCACCATCGGTCATGACCGAGCCCGTTGGTGACGAGGAACCCACGTGATTCAATCGGGCCGCATCTCCTGCCTCCTGCAGGTTCATCCCGAAGTCGACCATGTTGATCACGATTTGTGCGTGACCCTGCGGTTGCATCGCACCACCCATCAGGCCAAAGCTGATTAACGGCTCGCCGTCTTTCATGACGAATGCCGGAATGATGGTGTGAAAGGGTCGCTTCCCGCCGGCGACAACGTTGGCGTGATCGGCATCCAGCGCAAACAGTTCGGCACGGTCCTGCAGTATAAAGCCGAGGTCACCTGGCGTCATACCAGAGCCCATGCCCCGATAGTTACTCTGTATGAGTGACACCATATTGCCATCCGCATCCGCGACGGTGAGGTAGATGGTGTCGCCGTCTTCAAGTTTTGCATCGCCGGCCGGCAATCGTTTCGACGCCTTGCCGGGATCAATTAGCTCGCGCCGCTTTGCGGCGTACGCTTTTGAAATTAGCGTCTCGACCGGAACGTCCACGAAATCCATATCGGCATAGAACTTTGCGCGGTCTTCGAACGCGAGCTTTTTAGCCTCGACAAACGTGTGAATGTACTCGGCACTGCCGAAGCCCATTGACTCGAGATCATAGGCTTCCAATACGTTTAGAATCTGCAGGGCCGCAATGCCTTGGCCGCTCGGTGGCAATTCGTAAACATCCCAGCCGCGGTAATTTGTTGAAACGGGCGTTACCCATTCCGACCTATGGGCAGCAAGGTCGTCATAGTTGAGCAACCCTCCCTGTTCTGCCATATACGCATCGATTCGTCGTGCGATGTCGCCTTTGTAGAATTCATCACGGCCGTTCTCTGCAATAGCCTCAAGCGTGTTTGCCAGCCGCGGATTGCGGAACATCTCACCCTTCTTCGGGACGTCACCGTTAGGCATGTAGGTTTCGGCAAATCCGGAGTAATGGCCGATTCTCGCTTTGTTCGATTGGAAGTAATGTGCGATTACCTCCGACACCGGGAACCCGTCTCGAGCGTAGGCGATCACGGGTGCCAGAATGTCCTTCATATCCAGCCGACCATAGCGACCGTGCAACTCGAACCAGCCATCCACTGCCCCTGGCACACTCACCGGCAACGGCCCGAATGGCGGAATCACATCAATTTCGTTGTCCTGAAAATACTCCAGCGTCATTGCCTGCGGGGCTCGTCCGGAGGCATTCAAGCCGACAAGCTTCTTCTTCTCAGCATCCCAAACGATCGCAAACAGATCGCCGCCGATACCGTTGCCTGTGGGTTCCATCAGCCCCAGCGTCGCGTTCGCGGCGATTGCTGCGTCAACCGCGCTGCCGCCCGACTTCAGAATATCGAGAGCCACCTGAGTCGCTAACGGATGGCTGGTGGCTGCCATACCATGCGGTGCTATCACCTCCGAGCGAGAGGCATGAGCACGCCCCGCGACGCGATCGTATCCCGGATCAGCCGCGTCCACTGAGGCGACTCCAAGTATTAATAGTGTGATTCCAACGATCCATTTTGACAGCGTCATCCTTTGCTCCACGTATGGGCGGGATTGCATCCCTTTCAGAAGGGAGGCCGCCAATGATGGCATTCGGCGTCGGTGGCGGCAACAGGGTATGATTTAGCGATGACAAATGACTACTCAGACTCCAACCCCGCCCTCGGTGCCTTGTACGCCGAGCATTTAGAAACCGTTGTGGCACGCCACGATCACGCGCTGGAACAAGCGGGTGCCAGCCACGCTGTCGTCTATTCCGGAAATCCGAGAATCGCTTTTCTCGACGACTATCAAATGCCATTCAAGCCGAATCCGCATTTTGTTAGCTGGGCACCGCTAACGCATCTGCCATTTTCCTACATTGTCTATACGCCAGGTGAACTGCCTGTGCTCATTTACTACCAACCGCACGACTATTGGCATGTCGTACCCGGAGCACCGAGTGGCTACTGGACGGGGCAATTCGATATTCGAGTCGTGCATACTATCGATGAGGTCGCCGCCCACCTACCCACCGATCGTGAGAAATGTATTCTCATCGGGGACATCAATGATGACGCGCTGGCTTTCGGAATTGAGCGTGTCAATCCGACGACTGCCGTTAATATTCTGCACTACGCACGAGGCGTAAAGACCCAGTACGAGCTCGCGACAATGCGCCTGGCATCTCAGCGCGGCGTCGCTGGTCACGCTGCCGCCAAAGCGGCATTTCGCGATGGCCTGTCAGAATTTGATATCCACCGTGCTTTTTGCAAAGCCGTAAGCCATACAGACCAGGAGTTGCCGTACGGCAATATCGTCGGGCTCAACGAGCACGGCGCCGTATTGCACTACACCGACTTCGAACGCCAACCGCCAAGCGATTCGCGCTCGTTCTTGATCGATGCCGGTGCACAAGTACATGGCTATGCATCCGATATTACGCGCACCTACTCAAATGGTGACGAACGTTTTCAGGCCCTGATTGACCGCATGGAATCGATGGAACAAGAAATCGTCAACCAGGTACGCGTCGGTGTCGATTACCGCGACCTGCACGTTGCGACACACAAGATGCTGGCGGGTGTATTGGTCGACGCGGAACTTGCCAGTGGCGACCCGGACACCCTGCTCGAAACTGGCGTCACTTCGGCCTTCTTCCCGCACGGTCTCGGCCATCTCCTCGGCATCCAGGTTCATGACGTTGGCGGCTTCATGGAGGGTGAGTCGGGAACCACCATTGACCCACCCAGTGGACACCCCTATTTGCGACTGACACGCGAGCTTGAAGAGAATATGGTACTGACGATCGAACCCGGTTTGTACGCGATCGACATGCTGCTGGAAAACTTACGGGGTACGCCGGCGGAATCACACGTTAACTGGGATTCAGTTGACTGGTTGCGACCGTTCGGCGGCATACGAATCGAGGATAACGTTCGGGTTCTGATTAACGATCGGGAGAATCTGACTCGCGACGCTTTCGCTCAGCTTTGAGCTTTGCCTTCACTCGCGCCCCTTTGCGTTCGAGCATCGGCCTGACCATAGGGTTCAGCCCGGGGAACAGGTACATTAGCATCGTCAGGAAGCCACTAAGCTTCGGCATCGATTGCTCGCGAATCCTGTTTCCACACAGATCCAGCACGGCTTGAGCGACCTCCTTGGCGGTGCTAACCGGCTGCGAGAAAGTCAGGTCTGATGTCGCGTCGATATCAGCCATGATGAAGCCGGTATCGATAGGGCCTGGTGACACCACGGCGAATTTGATATTGCTTTCAGCCAGTTCCATAGCCAGCGCATAGGTAAAGGACCGCAGACCTGCCTTACTCGCGGCGTAACTCGCGCTGCCGGGCATCGGCGCTCGTCCGGCCAGCGACCCAACGTTTATGATTGCGCCGCCGCCCGCTTCGCGAAGATACGGTAGGGCAACCCGACTCAGTATGATCGGTGCCTTGAGATTAACGTCAATCATCTTACCGAGGTCGTTCGCCTCGACATCTTCAACGTTGCCACGCCTATGGTAGCCCGCGTTGTTGACCAGAATGTCGACCCGACCGAACTCGAATGCCGCCTTCTTGAAGACATCGACACAGGCTTCTGCGTCTGACACATCCATGGCGAATACTTCGACGCGAGTCTTACTTCGCAATTCCTTGGCAATAACATCAAGGTTCTTCTTATTGCGAGCCACGAGCATCAGATTCGCCCCGGCCTCTGCGAACATGCGCGCAGTTGCTGCGCCCACACCTTCCGATCCGCCCGTGATAATCACGGTCTTATTATTGAAAATCATTGAGGGATGTTACTACAGCCCGAAGTAGCCCTTGATCTTTTTCCACAGGCTTGGTTCCCAGCCATAGACGTCAAGCTGGTCGGGGCCGAGTATAGCGACAGGCATCGTTGAATCCGGGCGCATCACATCATTGGCAGCCACATCCTCAGGCCGCAGCTCAAGGCGTCCGGCCTTGCCTTCAGCCGACTCGGTCAAACCGTCGACGGCAAGACTCAAGTAAGGAAGAACTTTGTCATCAACAATATCGTCGAGAAAGACGGCGTCCGGATCGAACGTCTCTTTATTCAGAATTACGCAATCGTCAAATGCTTCGTCGTTACTAATCGGTCTGCCCCAATCTGTTCTTACAAGACCAACTCTAGAACGATTGACTTCAGATCACTGTGAGCCGACTCACAATTGCGAGATTCCCTATTTCCCTAAATATCACGGATTTAGCCTTATCCACTTGTCTCAGGCACAAAAAAACCGGGTCAAGCCCGGTTTTTTCTTCGTAAACTGCTAACTCTCGAAACTAGTCTTCAGCGACCACTTCCGGAGCTTGATCCGTCAACATGACGATCGCCATAGGTGCGTTATCGCCCGGACGAGGACCCGTCTTCAGAATGCGCAGGTAGCCACCCGGACGCTCTTTACAACGTGGACCAATCTCGGTGAAGAGCTTACCGACTACTTCTTTATCACGCAGGCGATCAAAAGCCAGACGACGGTTTGCGACGCTGTCTTCTTTGGCAAGCGTGATGAGAGGCTCGACAACTCGGCGCAGCTCTTTCGCTTTTGGCAATGTCGTTCTGATCGTCTCGTGCTTAATCATCGAAGCAGCCATGTTGCGAAACATTGCCTTTCGATGCGAGCTGTTACGACCGAGTCTACGACCGGATTTTCTATGGCGCATTTTACTATCCTAAATATTCTTAAATTTACAAACGGGCGAACCCGAATTGCTTTACATCACAAGCTCGTGCTCGGGACGCAAGGAGGCGGGTGGCCAGTTGTCCAGGTGCATACCCAGACCAAGACCATGACCTTCCAGAACTTCCTTGATTTCGGTAAGAGACTTCTTACCAAGGTTCGGCGTACGCAGAAGTTCAACTTCGGTGCGCTGAACCAGATCACCGATGTACATGATGTTCTCGGCCTTAAGGCAGTTCGCAGAACGTACCGTAAGCTCAAGCTCGTCAACAGGACGCAGTAGAATCGGATCAACCTGATTCTCTGCCTGAGTTGCAAGACCGTCTTCCTGGCCCTGAAGGTCAACGAAGACTGACAACTGATCCTTGAGGATGCTACCCGCGCGGCGGATTGCTTCTTCCGGATCGATCGTGCCATTGGTCTCGAGATCAATCAGCAATTTGTCGAGGTCGGTACGCTGTTCTACGCGGGCAGACTCGACGTTGTACGTTACGCGAACAATCGGGCTGAACGATGCATCGAGTTGCAGACGACCAATCGGTCCGCCCTGCTCTTCAAATGACGGACGCTGTGTCGCCGGGCGGTAACCACGACCGCGCTCAACCTTCAGAATCATGTTCAACTCACCCGCTTTGGTCAGGTTTGCGATAACCAGTTCGGGATTCATGATTTCAACGTCATGATCGAGCTGAATGTCGCCAGCCGTAACCGGTCCCGGGCCTTTCTTGGAGACGCGGAGCTCGGCGGTGTCGCGAGTGTTCATTGTGACCGCAACCTGCTTCAGACTCAGCAAGATATCGACGACATCTTCCTGAACGCCTTCGATGCTGGTGTACTCGTGCAATACGCCTTCGATCTCAGCTTCTGTTATCGCAGCACCTGGCATAGATGACAGCAAAATACGACGCAGTGCGTTGCCAAGCGTATGACCGAAACCGCGTTCGAACGGCTCGATGGTAACTTTGGCTTGCAGATCGTTTACCGGCGCAACTTTTACAACGCGCGGCTTCAAAAAATCGTGTACTGATTCCTGCATGGGAATTAACCCTCCTAACTACTTCGAGTACAACTCGACGACAAGGTTTTCGTTGATATCGGGAAGAATGTCTTCCCGATCCGGCAACGACGTCATAACACCCGCCATCTTCTTTGTGTCGACATTTACCCAATCAGGCAATCCGACCTGTCCTGCAATTTCCATTGCACTCTGAATACGAAGTTGCTTCTTCGCTTTCTCGCGAATGGTGATCGCATCTCCAGCCTTGAGTTGAGCGGACGGAATGTTAACGACCTTACCGTTAACTTCGATGCTCTTATGGCTCACCAGCTGACGTGCTTCAGCACGTGTTGATGCGAATCCCATGCGATAAACGCAATTATCGAGACGTCCTTCGAGTAAGCGCAGCAGGTTCTCACCTGTTGAACCCTTCAGTTGAGCCGCACGTTTGTAGTAATTGCGAAACTGACGTTCGAGTACACCGTACATACGACGCAGTTTCTGCTTCTCTCTAAGCTGCAGGCCATATTCCGATACACGCGGGCGACGTTGAGCCGCACCACCTGGAGGAACATCCAGCTTGCACTTCGATTCGAGCGGCCTTACGCCACTCTTAAGAAACAGATCCGTGCCTTCGCGGCGGGACAGTTTACATTTTGGTCCTAAATATCTTGCCATTGTTCAGCCTCTACACGCGACGCTTTTTGGGCGGGCGACAGCCGTTGTGAGGAATCGGAGTGACATCCTCAATATTTTGAATACGAAATCCCAGAGCGTTCAGGGCACGGACCGCTGATTCGCGACCGGGACCTGGGCCCTTAACTCGCACATCAACATTCTTTACACCAAACTCGAGAGCCGCACGGCCCGCTTTGTCTGATGCAACCTGAGCTGCGAACGGGGTTGATTTACGAGAGCCACGGAAACCACATCCACCAGCCGTTGCCCATGAGAGAGCATTGCCTTGGCGATCAGTAATCGTGATGATCGTATTGTTGAAGGAAGCATGGATGTGCGCAACCGCATCAACCACGTGCTTTTTAACCTTCTTTTTCTTTACTTCTGCCATTTAAGACTTACCTCTTAATCGGACGACGCGGGCCCTTACGGGTGCGCGCATTCGTGCGAGTGCGTTGGCCGCGCAGCGGCAGACCACGTCGGTGACGGATGCCTCGGTATGAACCGAGATCCATCAAACGTTTGATGTTCATTGACGTCTCGCGACGCAAATCGCCTTCGACCGTGAAAATAGCAACTGCTGTACGCAGATTCGCTACTTCCGGCTCCGCCAGATCTTTTACCTTCGTATCCGGAGCCACACCGGCCGCTTCGCAGATTTGCTTCGCGCGCGTGTCCCCGATGCCGAAGATGGACGTCAGTGCAATCACGACGTGCTTCGTCAACGGGATGTTTATGCCTGATATACGTGCCACTTAACCTATCCTTATCAAAGAAACCGGGATTAACCCTGGCGCTGCTTGTGTCGTGCGTCAGTCTTACAAACAACGCGAACCACACCTTTACGGCGAACAATTTTGCAGTTTCTGCAGATCTTTTTTACTGATGCTCTTACTTTCATGAGCTGTCTCCAAAACGCCGATTAACTCAGCGTGTTTGTCCACCCCGTTTGTAGTTACTCAGGTTGGCCTTCTTCATCATGCCTTCGTACTGCTGACTCTGAGCATGTGCTGACATTTGCGACATAAAGTCCATCGTGACAACGACCAGAATCAGTAGTGAGGTACCACCGAAACTGAACGGCATGCTCGGGTAGAACATGCGAACGATCTCAGGCAACAGACATACACCAGCGATGTACAGTGCGCCCCAAAACGTCAGTCGAGTCAGAACTCGGTCAATATATTCTGCTGTGTGTGCACCCGGTCGAATACCCGGCAGGAATGCGCCACCCTTCTTCAGCTGATCAGCCGTCTCTTTCGAGTTGTACTGCAAAGCTGTATAGAAGAAGCAGAAGAAAATAATCAACGACGCGTACATCAATACGTATACAGGCTGACCGGGGCCAAGATTGGCACCAATCGTCTGCAACGCACGTTGCACGGCAGTTGGGTCGGCCGACTGGCCGAAAAACTGGGCGATAGTCGCCGGGAACATCAAGATGCTCGAGGCGAAAATCGGCGGAATAACACCCGCCATGTTGATCTTGAACGGCAAATGCGTGCTCTGCGCCTGCATCATCTTGCGACCTTGCTGGCGCCGCGCATAATTCACCGTGATGCGGCGCTGTGCACGCTCCATATAGACCACGAATACGATTGCTGCGATACCGCCGAGCAACATCATGATCGCCGTAATCGAAGACATCTCACCGTTGCGAACCAATTCGGCGGTGCCCGCTATTGCTCCCGGTAAGCCCGCGACAATACCGGCCAAGATGATCATCGAGATACCGTTGCCGATACCACGTTCTGTAATCTGTTCACCAAGCCACATCAGGAATACCGTTCCGGTAACCAAGGTGATGCACGCCGTAATCATGAACGATGGCCCAGGGTTTACGACAAAGCCGGCTTGTCCTTGCAGGAATGACGCAGCAGCGATCGACTGGAATGAAGCCAGTAGAACAGTGCCCCAGCGCGTGTACTTCACAATCTGGCGACGGCCCGACTCGCCTTCTTTACGAAGCGCCTCGAGACTCGGCACGATGCGGCTCGCCATCTGCATGATGATCGACGACGAAATATACGGAACGATACCCAGAGCGAATATGCCGAAACGTGAC
>Ga0209344_10004445_pt1 | contig 12883 bp, 12 predicted proteins | sample Cruoilmetagenom6_FD_187293 | JGI IMG/M metagenome (GOLD analysis project Ga0209344, IMG submission 187293) | Oil polluted marine microbial communities from Coal Oil Point, Santa Barbara, California, USA - Santa Barbara Oil Seep Sample 6 (SPAdes)... | ecosystem: Environmental > Aquatic > Marine...
GATCTGAGCTCGGCGCCATCTGGGACGTTCTCCTTGCGGCCGCTCGACAGGTCGTCCAGAATCAGAACCTGATGACCGTCGCGCACCAGCGCTTCGGCGATATGGCTGCCGATGAAACCGGCGCCCCCCGTAACACAGATGATTGAACCCATACCCGACCTCCTGACTTCGAAGGAACTCGCCGATGCGAGTGTCCTGCCGCGAGGATTCTATCAACGTCCGACCGCTGAGGTGGCGAGAGATCTGCTTGGGAAGATCCTCGTTCGAGAATCGGCCGATGGCATGGTAGCGATCCGCTTGACCGAGGTCGAGGCGTATCTCGGGATCGATGACCCCGCCTGCCATACCTTTGGGGGTCGCCGGACGTCCCGAACGGAGACCATGTGGGGAGAGGCGGGTCATGCCTACATCTACCTCATCTATGGTATCCACCACTGCCTCAATGTTGTGACGGTGGGGGAGGGGGTCCCCGAAGCGGTCCTGATCCGCGGCGGGGAACCACTGACCGGTGGGCGGCAGATCCGTCTTCGGCGTGGATCGAAGGTTCCGCAACGCAATCTCGTGGATGGACCGGGGAAGCTCTGCCAGGCGATGGCCCTGACTCGAGATGAGGATCGCCTTGATCTCTGCAATCCGGCGAACGGGCTCACCATACGGTCGGATGGGTGCGAAATCACCGACGAGCGGGTGGAGCGCCTCCCGCGGGTCGGTATCGACTATGCCGGCGAGGCAGCTGCATGGCCTCTGCGCCTGATGGTCGGTCGGCGTTCTATTGCATCCCGCCACAATAGGGATGAAATATGAGCACCTCGGCACTCTCTTTTCTACACCCCAATTGTTGCGGGGTCCCCTAGGTGAGCTTTTCCAACGTCGACATGAGCTTGTCGACGTCGATGGGCTTTTCCATGTAGCCGTTCGGATTGTACGCCTTGAACCGGTTGAGAAAGGCCTCGAAGTCAGCGTTGAGGGCTTCCTGGATCCCGGTGACGAGGACCACGGGGATCTCCTTTGTCCGCTCGTCCTTGCGCAACGCGATCAAGGTGCTGAGACCGCCTTTTTCAGGCATCATCACGTCGAGCATGATCACATCCGGCGTTTTCTCTTGAGCGATTACGATGCCATCGGCGCCACTGTTCGCCGTGTGAACCTCCCAGCCGTGATCGCTCAACACGGTTCCGTGGTAGGTCGTGACATCGGGTTCATCGTCGATGATGAGGGCGGTTTTCACTGCCATGCTTCCTCCTTGACCAACCCCGTCATGTCCGGTTCATCGGTCGATTTTACGATAGCATCACGCCCGAGTGTCGGCAACACAATACGATCTTGAGATTGAGAATCGTGATGATTTCATTAATACCTAGTTGACAGATGGGAATTTTGGGTTTAATTTCGTTTTCGATGAGAATATCTACCCGCGGCCGTTACGCGCTCCGAATGATGCTCGATATCGCCAAGAACGGCACGACTACTTCTCCGGTGAGTCTCTCGGCGGTTTCTGAACGAACCGGAATCTCCCACGGATACCTCGAACAGCTGGCGCCGGCGCTTCGTGCCGCGCGGTTGGTCAAGAGTGTTGCAGGACGCCACGGCGGCTATCGCTTGGCAGCACCAGCATCTGAGATCTCAATTAGACAGATCATCGAAGCATCCATCGGACCGGTATGCGTCGTGGATTGTGTCGATGAACCTGAGTCCTGTTTGAGGGCCGATTTCTGCGAGTGCAGGGTGGTTTACTCCCTCATCAACCAGCGGATCGCTCAGGTTCTCGATGATTTTTCCCTTGAAGACCTGCTCGATCCGTCCTGGGTTCACTCCAAAGGAGGAGAATTCGGACATCAGCTGGTGAAACTGGAAGGTCCGCCAACGAGTCGTTGATTCCCGGTGCTGTCTGATTTTGACGGCACCGGAGCTTGTGAAATTGGTAACGAGGAGGATAGACATGGTGGAGCGCACAATCGGCGAAAAGAAGCTCCGGATGGTCCGCGGCGACATCACCGAAGTCGAAGTCGATGCATTCGTTTTTGATATCACGGAGGACGCAAAGCTCGGCTCGGGATTCGGTGGCGCCATCCAACAGCGTGGCGGCATCGTCATCCAGAAAGAACTCGATGAGATCGGTTCGGTTCCGACCGGCGATGCGGTGGTGACTCAGGCGGGGATCCTCAACGCCGAGTACATCATCCACGTCAACGGACCCAAGTTCCGCGAGGAAGACGAAAAAGGGAAGCTCGAACGATCAGTCAGGTCGGTCCTTGCGCGGGCCGAGGAGAAGGGCATGAAACAAGTGGCCTTCCCGCCCATAGGAACCGGGATGTATCAGGTGCCCATGGATCTCTGCGCTGACGTCATGGTGGAAACCATCAGCAGTCATTTGGCCAACGGCTCTGGTCTTGAAGAGGTCCTGATCGTGCTTCAGGATCCGCGCGAGATCACCCCGTTTGAAGCGAAAATCCAAGAAGGAGCGTGACATGCACGAGTCGAGTTCTCTGCTGCACACGGCCGAGATCGTCCACTGGGCGGCGTTGATCATCATGGCCGTTGTTTATAGCCTGCGTCTGCGTTGGCTCTTCAAGTTCAAACCGGGCGCCGACAAGTCCGCGCCGGGCAACCCCGACTACACAAACAAGAAGAAGGGCGCCCTCTACTCGCTCTTCAACGTAGCCATGCCGTGGTCCATGGAGAGCACCCGCAAGGGATTCACCTTCTATCTCACCTTCGTGATCTTCCACATCGGCGTGGTTGCAGGGATCGCTCTTGCTTTCCTCAGTACGGTCGCACCCAATCTTGTGACCAACCCGATATTTGCTTGGATCTGCGGAACTTCGCTTTTCCTGGCCTTTCTTGTCGCGATCTACAGGGTTTTTCGCCGGTTGCTCACACCGGTGATGAAGCTCATCAGCACCCCTGATGACTATTTCTCGCTCCTCATGTTGACCGCTTGGTTTGGTCTCGGCGCGGTGACGCAGGCTCATCTCGCGGGGGTGGCTGGTTACGAGAACATCAACATCCTCGTGGCCTATCTCTTCCTGACGAGTTTCTTCCTGATCTATGTCCCGTTCTCGAAGATCTCGCATTACCTCTACTACCCCTTCACCCGGATCTGGATCGGCCGCGCGCTCGGTCACCGGGGCAGCTACCCCATCGCCCGCGGATAGGAGCAGAACATGAGCAAACCAGCAAAAACACACAAGATCAAAATGATGGAAGAGCAGCTCGCGAAGAAGCTGAACCGCCAGGTGGTGGGTTCGCTCGTGGGTTGCGTCCACTGCGGTATGTGCAACGACTGCTGCCACTATGTGCTGACTCACCCCGACGATCCCAAGATGACCCCGTCGTACAAGGCCGATCAGGTTCGCAAGCTCTTCAAGGCCAACCACGACTGGACGGGCAGCGTCTTCCCGTGGTGGGTGGGCGCCGACAAGGTCCCGCTGACCGACGATGATCTCGACACGCTCAAGGATGTCGCCTTCGGCACCTGTACCAACTGCCGCCGCTGCACCATCAACTGCCCCATGGGTGTCGACACCGCCACCTTGAACCGGCTCATGCGTGGTCTGCTGACCAACGTGGGCGTGATGCCCGAAGGCGTTCGCGTGGTCTCCAAGGACCAGTGGGAGCTCGGCAATCAGATGGGCGTCCTCAAAGAGGACTACATCGACACCCTCGAGTGGATGTCGGAGGAACTCGAAGAGGACCTCGGTCACGGTGAGGCGGAGATTCCCATCGACAAGGCCGGCGCCAAGATCATGTACGCCATCAACCCGCGCGAGGTGAAATACGACCCCCGCACCATCAAAGAGGCTGCGCTCATCTTCTGGGCCGCCGGTGAGGATTGGACCATGCCCTCCGAGGGTTGGGACAACACCAATTTCGGTCTCTTTTCGGGCGATGACGGTCTCGGTGGCGCCAGCGCCAAACGCGAATACGACAAGGCGCGCGAGCTCGGTGTCGAAAAGATCGTGATCTCGGAGTGCGGTCACGGCTACCGGTCGACCCGGCACGAGGGCGTCAACTGGTCGGGTGATGCCCAGGCCTTCCCCATGGAGAGCTCGGTCGAGACTATGCTCCGTTACATCAAAGAGGGCAAGATCGTCGTCGACCCCACCAAGAACCCGCAGCGAATGACTTTTCACGACTCCTGCAACAACGCCCGCAGCTGCGGCTTCTACGAGGAACCGCGTGAGCTGCTCCGGCTCGTGGCCACAGATTTCCAGGAGATGTATCCCAACCGCGCAGAGGGCTTCTGCTGCACCGGCGGCGGCGGCGCCATGTCCATGTCCGAATACACCCCGCGTCGACTCAAGTCCGGTGAGGTCAAAGCGAACCAGATCAAAGAGACCGGCGCCGATGTGGTGGTCACGAGCTGCCACAACTGCGTTGATGGCCTCGGTGACGTGGTCAAACACTACGAGCTCGGTTGTGAGATCAAACAGCTTGTTGATCTGGTGGCCAATGCGCTGGTTCTGGAAGACTGCGCCGTCATGAAGAATCGGCCTGCCGGCGCGCCGATGCCCGAGGTGCCGGATGCTCTCAAACCGGATGCAGAAGAAGCCGCGGCCCCGGCGGTTGCCACCGCGACCCCGCTGGCCGGCCGCAAGGTGCTCGTCGTCGACGACGAAGAGGACATCAGGACATTCCTGGTCACGGTCTTCGAGGATGCCGGCGCCGAGACCATGGAGGCCGCCGACGGAGACGAGTGCATCGCCAAGGCCAAGACGTTCAAACCCGATCTGATCTCTCTCGATCTCTCCATGCCGGGCAAGAGCGGCGTCGACGCCTTTGTCGAACTTCGCAAGACAGAGGGCCTCCAGGAGATTCCAGTCTGCGTCGTCACCGGTCATCCCGAGTTCCGTCAGGTCATCTACGACCGTCCGGTTGCACCGCCCGAGGGCTACCTCAACAAACCGGTCGATGAGGACAAGCTCGTTTCGTACGTGGCTCACATCATCGAAACCAAGGACGAGAAAGCGAACTGAATTTGACCGATCGAGATCTCTTGACCCTCGAGTCGGCTGCGCCGGACACAGGCGCGGCCGGTCTTGAGGCGAGACCGTCAGCCAGAATCGTTCCCGGGGTCGATGCGAACTCCTACGAACTCACCGACACCTCGATGTATCAGCGCTACTGGGACGAGATGCCGTGCTACCTCTCGATCCACGACCGCGATTTTCGAATCATCGAGGGCAATCGCCGTTTCCGTGAGGACTTCGGGGAGCGCATCGGGCAGTACTGTTACAAGGTCTACAAGGGGCGGGATTCGATCTGCGACAACTGCCCCGTCGAGGCGACCTTTGCCGATGGTAAGAACCACCCGTCGGAGCAGCTCCTGACGACCGGTTCGGGCAAGCAAGTACCGGTGATGGTCCACACCACCCCCATCCGCGACGCGGCGGGTGAGGTGGTGGCGGTCATGGAAATGCACACCGAAATCGATGAGGTCAAGAAGCTCCAGGACGAGCTCAGGCACAGCCGTGAGCGGTTTGCTCAGCTCTTTGAAGAGGTGCCCTGTTTCATCACGGTGCAGGGACCCGACAGGATCATCCAGCACGCGAATCGTCGCTACCGCGAGGTCTTCGGAAGCGCTGTGGGTTTTGAATGCTTCCGGGTCTACAAACACCGCGACGAGCAGTGTCTGTCGTGCCCCATGACGGATACTTTTGAAACCGGCCGGATCAATGACTACGAGGCATCGGTCCTGTCGAAGGATGGCGAGGAGCTCAATCTGCTGATCACCATCGCGCCCCTGCGCAACCCGGAGGGTGTAGTCGATGCGGTCATCGAGATGGGTGTCGACATCACCCAGATCAGGGAGTTGCAGGATCAGCTGACGTCGATCGGTCTATTGGTGGGTTCGATTTCCCACGGAATCAAAGGGCTGCTTACGGGTCTTGACGGTGGGATCTACATGGTGAACTCGGGCTTCCAACGCGACAAGCCCGAGCGGGTCAAGAAGGGCTGGGAGATGGTCCAGCGCAACGTGGACCGGGTCCGGTCCATGGTGTTGGACATCCTCTACTACGCCAAGGACCGTGAACTCATCGTGGAACCCATCAATCTCGGCTCGATGATCGGAGACCTGCGCGACGGCGTCAAAAAAAAGGCCCACGAGAACTCGGTGGACCTCGAGTTCCACGTACCGGATCAGGTCGGGGTCTTCGACGGAGATCCCCAGGCCATCCGGGCGATGCTCATCAACCTGCTCGAGAATTCGCTCGACGCCTGCCGGATGGACGGCGACAAACAGCGACACCGGGTGGACGTCAGGGTGAAGCGGTCCGAGCCGTGGATGGTGATCGAGGTCGCCGACAACGGGATCGGAATGGATCGCGAGACCCGCGAGAAGATCTTCTCGCTCTTCTTCTCATCCAAGGGCCTCAAGGGAACAGGACTCGGGCTCTTCATCTCCAACAAGATCGTCGACAAACACGGCGGTACCATCGAGGTTGAGTCGGAGCCGGGCAAGGGGACGACGTTCATCGTTCGGATCCCTCTGGTCGCACGTCCGAGCACCACCGTCGATGGGGAGTTGGCGGGCGGCGCTCCGGGAATCGGCAACTGACGGATGGAGATCAAGCGCGTCCTCATCGTTGACGACGATCCCGATATCGTCGACTACCTTGGTCTCTTTCTGGAGGACGAGGGATACGAGGTGTCCTCGGCGAATCGATCTTCCTCGGCTCTCAGCGCTCTCGACGATTTCGAGCCCGATGCGGTCATCGTCGATGTCGTCCTGCCCGGCAAGTCCGGTCTCGATCTGTTGGTGCACATACGCCAGCACGAGCGCTGGTCGGAGATCCCCATCGTCGTGCTCACGGGGAACGACGCCATTGTTCAGGACAAAGGCAAAAACTATCTCGCAGGATTCCACCTCGAGCGCGGCGCCGATCTGGTGCTCGCCAAGCCGGTGGACCGCGACGCGCTTGTGGCGGTGCTGGCCAGGCTGACCAACCCGCACGGTCTAGGAGCTTGCACCGAATAGACCCTCGATGGAAGCAGTGAGGTTGCCGGTAGGGTTTTCGCCGAGGGTCGATTCGGAGCAGCCTCCTAGACACCGGATAACCTCCCGTTTCTTCGGAAGCGACTACAATGCGTTCGAGGGAGGAGTCGTGAGCTCAGGGAACATTCCGGTGTTGAGTGTTTTCGGCGAGACGATTCCGCGGGCGTACGAGACGGCCATCCGGGAGGTCTGGGAAAAGGGGGTGAGCGTCCGCACCGAGTACGATCGCCCCGAAGATCCGCCCAGTCGCGATGCCACGGTGATCATCACGGTGGAGAAGCCGTTCGGTCAGCCTCGGTTTCACCGTTCCTTTGCCGATGGCCTGGGTGGCCTCTCCGAGTACGTCATGGAGGTTGTCCACGGCGCTCACGACTATTGGATCAAGCCGCGGGAGGAGATCCTGAAAGGCGTCGAGAGCACGGACACCCGATGGACCTATACCTATCACCGACGTCTCGTGGAGTACGAGATCGACGGCGCCATCGTCGACCAGGTCGACCTCATGATCAAAAAACTCGCCCGGACCGGCTACAGCCGTCGCGCTCAGGGCATTACATGGAACCCGATTCTCGACCCGCCGTCAGATCATCCGCCGTGCCTGCAGAGAATCTGGGGACGGTTGCTCGAGGATGAGGACGGGGAACTTGTCTTCAACATGAATACGCACTGGCGGAGCCGAGACCTCTACAAGGCATGGTTCGAGAATGTCATCGCCCTGACGACGCTGATGCGCAAGATTGCGGACGAGATTTCGAGGGAGTGCGGCCGGCCTGTCCGATTGGGTCGCTATGTCGATATCAGCGACTCGCTCCACATCTACGGGTCGTACTTCTCCGAGCTGGAGGGGGACCCGGAGAAAGGCATCAAGAGCTTCTTCGAGCGGCTCGACAGCCGGTCCTTCGAGGACCGAACCTGGACCTCCGATTTCGTCCGGCCCCACTTTATCGACGACGGGGTGGGCAAGGGGTTGCGGGTGATGTTGGAGAGGGAGAAGGACATGCCACCCAAGGTGAGGGAGGCCATCGCCAGAGAGCTCGAAGCGATGGAGCGGGAGGGCTACGTCGTTTGACTGGCAATACCCGTGATCAACCCGATCCCGGCTCCCCCGGCTGATCCGTTGAGGCCGCTGCTTTCTGACGGCGATTCGGACTCTCCCTCGTGTAATATTGCTGCGGTGTGAGGAGAACTCATCGGCCCTGATCGTCCGTTTCTTCGAGCGTTATTTTTTCGTCTCCATCACAGGATGTGCCCATGCCAACAGAACACGTTCCTGATCGTGCGCGCGTCGTCGTCATCGGTGGCGGCATCATCGGCTGTTCCATCGCCTATCACCTCGGCCACCTGGGTTGGAAGGACGTGGTCGTCATCGAACGTAACGAACTCACCTCGGGCACGACCTGGCACGCGGCGGGTTTGATGACCACCTTTGGCTCGACCTCGCAGACCTCGGTCGAGATGCGTATGTACACGCGCGAACTCTATGGGCGTCTCGAGGCGGAGACGGGTCTGAGCACCGGGTTCGAGCCCCTCGGTTTCATCGAAATGGCGGCGGATCAGGACCGGGTCGAGGAGTACCGTCGGGTTGCGGCGTTCAATCGGTTGTGCGGCAACGAGGTCGAGGAGATCAGTCCCGAAGAGATCAAGAAGCTCTTTCCCCTTGCAAGGGTGGACGACCTCGAAGCGGGCTTCTACTTGAAGCAGGATGGAAGGGTCAATCCCGTGGACGCGACCATGGCCCTGGCCAAGGGCGCGCGCTTGAAGGGCGTCAAGATCATCGAGGGCGTGTCGGTCACGGGGGTCACCACCACAAACGGCCGAGCCACGGGCGTGGCCACGACAAAGGGCCACATCAAGGCGGAGGTCGTCGTCAACTGCGCCGGAATGTGGGCAAGACAGCTCGGCGCCCTCAACGGTGTCTGCATCCCGAATCAATCGACCGAACACTACTATCTCATCACCGAGCCCATCGATGGAGTGGAGCGAGATCTTCCCATCATCGAGGATCCCTCCAGCCACGGCTACTACCGGGAAGAGGGCGGCGGATTGATGATCGGCCTCTTCGAACCGGTCTGCGCTCCCTGGATGGTGGACGGTGTCCCCGAAGATTTCTCCTTTGGTGAAATTCCACCGGACTGGGATCGCATGACGCCTTTCCTCGAGAAAGCCATGAGCCGAATCCCCATCTCGCAGGAGGCCGGCGTCCAGTTGTTTTTCTGCGGCCCCGAGAGCTTCACGCCCGACATGGGGGTGGCCTTCGGCGAGGCGCCGGAAATCGAGAACTACTTTGTTGCCGCCGGGCTCAACTCCATCGGCATCATCACCGGCCCTGGACTCGGCAGGATCATGGCCCAGTGGATCACCACCGGCGATCCGGGTGCGGACATCACCGGCATCAACGTCGATCGTTTCCACCCGTACCAGTGCAATCCCGAGTACCGGAAGACCCGAGTGGTCGAGACCCTGGGGATGGTTTACCGGCGCCATTATCCCACCCGTGTGCCGCTGACAGCGCGAGACTGCAAACGTTCGCCATTCCACGATCGACTGAAGGAGCAGCGCGCCTACTTTACCGATGTGAGCGGATGGGAAAGCCCTGCCTGGTTCGCGCCGGAGGGTCACGAACCAAAGGTCGAGGAACTCTCCTGGGGACGTCAGAACTGGTTCCCCTACTGGGAGGCCGAGCACCGGGCCTGCCGCGAGGGCGTCATCGCCATGGATATGAGTTTCATGGGGAAATTCCTGGTGCAGGGCCGCGACGCCGGCACCGTGCTCGACCTCATCGCGGCCAACAGCGTCAACGGCCCGGTGGAGACCATTACCTACACTCAGTTCCTCAACGAGCGCGGCAAGCTGGAAGCCGATATCACCGTGACCAAGTTGACCGAGGGGCGGTTCATCGTGGTGGTCACCGACACCATGCACCGCCACGTCGAAACCTGGCTGAGACGCCACATTCCGACGGATGCCCACTGCTTTGTCACCGATATCACCGGCGGCATCGGTCAGCTCAATATCCAGGGTCCGAGATCCCGCGAGTTGCTACAGTCCATCACCTCGGCGAATCTGTCCAACGAGGCCTTTCCTTTCCGCACGGCGCGTGAGATCGACATCGGATTCGCTCGGGCGCTGTGTATCCGCATCACCTATGTGGGCGAACTCGGCTACGAGCTCAATATCCCCGCCGAGCAGGCAGTGCACGTTTACGACCGTGTGGTCGAGGCGGGAAGGAACTTCGGATTGCAGCACGCCGGATTGCGGGCCCTGGGCAGTCTTCGCATGGAGAAGGCATATCGTGACTACGGCCACGACATCGACAACACCGATGACGCTTATGAAACCGGTCTCGGGTTCGCTGTGGATCTGTCGAAGGCGGATTTCATCGGCAAGGCGTACTGCGTCGAGAAAAAGGCCGAGGGACCGGCCTTCAACCAGCGGTTGTTGCAGATTCTGGTCAAGGATCCGGAACCGCTGCTCTACCACGCTGAGGTGGTCTATCGCAACGACCGGGCGGTGGGCTATGTCCGCGCAGCGAGCTACGGATTCACGCTTGGCGGCGCTGTGGGTTTGGCGTTTATCGAAGCCGGAGAGCCCATCAACAAGGCCTACATGACGGAGGGGACGTGGGAGATCGATATCGCCGGTCGGCGCTACCCGCTCGAGGTGGGCCTGCCCGTGCGCCCAATGTACGACCCGAAGATGGAGCGAGTCAGGGGTTAGCCGGTTCAGCCTCCGGTCAGCGTCTTGACCTGCTCCACGGCGTTTGCTGCGTCGTAACCATAGCCGTCGGCGCCGATCTCATCGGCGAACTCCTTTGACACGGGAGCGCCGCCGACGATGGTGTGAATCTCTCCGGCCAACCCGCGGTCACGCACAAGATCGGTGACATCCTTCATGGACGACATGGTGGTGGTGAGCAGTGCCGAGATGCCGATGACCTTGGCTCCCGAATCCACGGCGGTGTCGACGAACCGCTCGGCGGTGACGTCGTTTCCAAGATCGATGACCTCAAAGCCGGCGCCCTTGAGCATGATCCCGACCAGGTTCTTACCGATATCGTGAAGATCGCCCTTGGCGGTCCCGATCACCACCTTCCCGATGGTGGGCACGTCGCCGCCGGCGAGCAGGGGTTTGAGCAGATCCACGCCTGCATTCATCGCGCGGGCTGCAAGTAGAACCTCGGGGAGGAAGATCTCGTGGTCGCGGAACAACACGCCCACAACCTGCATCCCGCTCATGAGCCCGTCGTTGAGAATCTCATCGGCCGGGAGGCCATCATCGATGGCCTGCTGTGTCAGTTGGGCCACCCGTTTGTCATCACCACTTCTCAAGCTCGCGGCAATCTCGGAAAGAACATCCATCATTGACCTCCACGGGAATCTAAAAACACCGTCTGGATCCGCTCTCGGCAGTCCTGGTCGGCGCAGTCGGTGCAAAAGGCGAAATCGACGTCGAAGTCGTGGACCTCTTTGTCGGCGGCCACCAACACGCCGGAGACCGATTTCAAGGGTTGCATGAGGCAGCTGTCGGTGAGCGAGATGCTGATCCGCTGGGGATCGAGGACGTCGAAGAGCTTCCGCTGGCCGCTGACGTGCCAGCCGCAATAGCCCGGGCTGTACGGCAGAACCCGAACCGAGGACAGCGTGGGTTCCGACTGAGAGATGCCTTCCTGGTAATCGTGAGCCATCGCATCGACCAGTTTCTCGGCGCCTGCCGAAGCGATGGTGTCGAGGGCGTAACCGAGTGCCGGGTTCCCTTCTCCGAACAGGCGACGGATCTCGCCGCACACCGCCTCGCCGACGGTGACCGCGAACAGCGCCAGACGATGTGCATCGGGGAGGATCCCCTCGAGCGGCGTTCGCGGAGCATTTCGGCCGTCACCGTCATAGATCGCGCCGAATTCCTCAACGGTGATTTCCGCTCGTAGGCCGGTGGCTTCGACGAGACCGGTGAAGATTTCAAGACCCTCATCAATGAGCGAGGCAACACGTTTCGGGACCGCTGCATCGTCGGGAATTCCCTGGGCGTTCAGGACCGTCCGGTGATCCGGTGTCGCTGTCGAGGATGGGAAGGTCGTGATCGGATGCATCAACCTCGACCTGGCAGGCTGTCCATGCCGAAGTGGCGCGCTTCGGCCGTCATCAGGCGCTCCAACTCGGTCTTGACGTCGTCGTGCAGGCTCGATGGAGAACTGGAGGTGACGAGACGCTCGACCTCCTTGTTGGCGCGTTCGTACAGACTCTGCCCACCCTCCTCGAGCCAACGGGAGCTGTTCGCACGGTCGATGACGGGTCCCGGGAAGGTGATCTCATCCTTGAGATGGCGCCGGGTGTGATCGGCGATGAGCAGATGTTTGTCCCGATTGAGCTCCTCGAAGATCGGGGTGGAAGGGAAGTCCTCGCGTGGCTCGATCCCTCTGACCATCCGGAGGGTCTGACCGCAGATCTCGTTGTCAAGGACCAGCTTCTCGAGGCTCATACAGGTGATGAAATCGAGCATTCCTGGGCCGGAGATGCTGTTGATCCCGGAGAGCGCGGCCATGGTGGCGCCCATGGCGGTTTCAAAACCCGCCTGGGCGTCCAGCTGTTTGGAATCGCTGAATCCGGTGTAAGCCTGGGTGGGCATGCCCAGGTGTTTGCCGATTTCTGAGTATGCGCAGTCGAGCATCTCGGTTTCGACCGCGCCCATGGGCGTCGTCTCGTATCGAATGTCGAAAATCGCCGGTGCGCCGCCGTAGAGAATCGGCGCACCGGGACCGGCCAGCTGGCTGATGACGATTCCGCTGAGAGTCTCGGCGGTGTGCTGAATCAGAGATCCGACGATCGTGACCGGCGCCATGAAGCCTGACAACGGCATGGAGATGAATTCCACCGGAATCCCCATCCGGGC
>Ga0209344_10004446_pt1 | contig 12878 bp, 12 predicted proteins | sample Cruoilmetagenom6_FD_187293 | JGI IMG/M metagenome (GOLD analysis project Ga0209344, IMG submission 187293) | Oil polluted marine microbial communities from Coal Oil Point, Santa Barbara, California, USA - Santa Barbara Oil Seep Sample 6 (SPAdes)... | ecosystem: Environmental > Aquatic > Marine...
TATGCCGTTTAATCAATTGACTGACCGCATCGTTTTCTATTGGTATCCATTAGAAATCGTGTGCAAAGTTAGCCCACCCGCATTTTGAAACATAGCTGATTTCGCGCTAATGGACAATCTGGGTTAAAGTAAAGAAAAATAATTCTCATTCATGCATACTAAGCACATGTTGTCGTATAACTTTTTACCCTAGAAATTCACAACAAGGAGAAACGGCTTGAAAGCTTTAATAATCACTATGCTTGTTACAGGCATCTTCATTCTCACAGGATGTGCCAGTCCGGGACAAAATATTGCGCCAGCACCAAAAATCAATTGGAATGACACTCAATCCATTGCAAGTGCAATTAGTGTTCAACATGACGACTTAAAAAAAATCACTAACTTTAAGGGGCCAAACTATAGTAACGGTATTCTGGACTCAGTTTCATTACGTGCGTGGAAATCGGATGAGGATGAAGGGTTAAGTTATCAGATTTACGTTATGGATTACTACCACGGTGATTGGCGTTTTTACGATACGGCGTCTGATTCAAAAGGCAATAATCTTGTTATTAAACTTAGTTCACGAGACGTCAGTTCTTGCGATTACCTTACTTGCGCCCATCAAGAACATCTTGGAATCGATGTGTCGCGGGAGTACTTGGAGGAAAATCAGGAAAACGGCATTGTATTCAGGCTGAGCGGTAAAGGGGAAGACAAGACTTTTAATATTCCTTCAACCTATATCAAAGCCTTCTTGTCTGTCGCCAAATAAATGCACCCATTATGTTTTAAGTTTGAAACCTTCGACTGTTCAAGAACTATAGAAAGTATGATTAATATTCGTAGTGCATTGCGTTGAGGTTCCCTCAAGGAATTTTCGCGGAATTCATACGTTTTAGAATGATTTGCGACTTTCTTAACATACCTGGTGCTTCACGATGTTGGTCGTAGTAGCGCGGATCAGGGACCATGGCGGCCAGTTTGGCGGCTTGTTCCGGAGAAAGTTGGGCTGCGCTGACACGGTAATAATGACGAGCAGCTGCCTCTGCTCCGAACACGCCATTGCCCCATTCAATGACGTTTAAATAAATCTCAAAAATACGTTGTTTGGTCATAATTTTTTCCAGCATTATGGTGATGAGCGCTTCTTCTGCCTTGCGCCATGGTGTGCGTTGGGTGGATAAAAATAGATTTTTTGCCAATTGCTGGCTGATGGTTGAGCCTCCCGCTACGACCTTACCCTTTCTCAAGTTTTTCTCATAAGCTTTCTGGATACCCGCCCAGTCGAACCCTTCGTGGTTAACGAATTTTGCGTCTTCAGAAGCAATCAGTGCACGTTTGAGATTCTTGGATATCTTTGCATAGGGCACCCACTGGTGCCGTAATTCAGCGTCTGGATTCTTGCTTTGCATCTTTAGCAGCCGTTGATCCATGAAGGCGCTGGTTGAGGGGTTGTGTTTTACCCACCTTGCGATGTGCGCAAAAAACCACAGTTCATAGAGGAATAAACATAGCAGCAGCGTCAGGACTATGCGCCATGTCCACGGCCATAATTTTTTCATGGCGTGGCCTTCTGGTTGCTCAAATCAAACGCAGTTTGGCGATGACGGGGGCGGTATCGGGGCGTATATTGCGCCACAGAAAGAATGATTCGGCGGCTTGTTCAACCAGCATACCGAGCCCATCTGCAAGCTGTGCTGCGCCTTGCTCTCTGGCGAAAATCAGGAAAGGGGTTTCCTTCCCATACATCATGTCGTAGGCAAGCGCATTGGGCGCAAAAATCCCCCTGTTCTTTGTGTTTTCCCCATTTGATGCAGATTCATTTGGAGAAGAGTGGGACTTGGCGCAATCGCCGCGCGGCAAGGGTGGCAGTGAATCTGCCAAGCTGCTGGACGTAGCGTTAATCACACAATCAAATTGCGAACCTGCAAGTGCGGTATAACTACTGCCCTGAATGGCGCCGTGCGCAGCAAATACTAAAGCTAATTGGTGTGCCTTGTCTTCAGTACGATTCGCAACCGTGACAATTGCGCCTGCATTGAGTAGTGGTAGTACCACGCCATACGCTGCGCCACCTGCACCCATTAGCAATACGCGCTTGCCATGCAATATGAAATCAAGATTACGTTCGATGTCGGCGACCAACCCAGCGCCGTCGGTGTTATCGCCAATTATCTCTGTACCATCGAATTTTAGTGTGTTCACGGCCTGAGCCGACTGTGCGCGGGCGGTGAGTTGAGTGGCAAGCTGGAATGCCTCAAACTTGAACGGAATGGTTATATTAATGCCGCGCCCTCCTTCTGTACGGAAAGCCAATACAGTATCTCGGAAGCCATTAAGCGGCGCGAGTATGGCCTCATAACTTAAATCCTGTTCGGTTTGACTTGCAAATTGGGTGTGTATCAGCGGTGATTTACTGTGTGAAATGGGATTGCCAAATACGGCGTATCGGTCAGTCATAATTATAGTTCAGAGTGGTTTATCTTTATTTTCATAGAGATTTTATGATAAAGAAGGAAACGATAATGGAAATTTAGTTCCTTATATCAGATTAAGCAGCACAGCATCTGCTGATTTTCTGTATCAAATGGCTCAACGTGAGAATTACAGGTGTCGTTTTAGCACATTGTGACGCAATGAGGTTTGCAGGCAAGCCGCTAAGCGGCTGCTTGCAAAATTTGATATTAGAGGTGGCCTCAATATTGAACAGTATCCTTGGATACGTCTACATTAATTGTGATTCATCGCATCAAGCGCTGATTGCGCTTCTGGATCCCCCTGTGCAGCGGCCCTTTGATACCACTTTTCAGCTCTAGCTGGATTTTGAGACGTACCTTCGCCATCGCGATACATATGACCAAGAAGAGTTTGCGCAACAGGATAGCCTTGCTCAGCAGATTTCTGATACCACGCTATGGCTTTAACAGCATTTTTGGTTACACCTTCTCCACTACGATACATTCCACCAAGTATAAATTGTGCACCTGCATCTCCCTGTGCAGCGGCCTTTTCATACCATTCTATGGCTTTAGCGGCATCCTTGGGTAAACCTAACGACCCTTTGCGATACATCATGCCAAGTGCATATTGCGCACTGGCATCTCCTTGTAGCGCTGCTTTTTGATACCAATCTACGGCTTTAGTAGCATCCTGGGCGACACCGTCACCATTGCGATACATCCAGGCAAGCTTAAGTTGCGCACTCGCGTCTCCCTGCACAGCTGCTTTTTCATACCACTCTACGGCTTTAGCGGCATCCTTTTCTACACCCTCGCCATTGCGATAAACATTACCAAGCATGGTTTGCGCAGCAGCATGGCCCTGATTAGCCGATTTCTGAAACCACTCTATGGCTTTAGCATAATCCTGATCCACACTATCGCCATTGCGATACTTTACACCCAGAGCATATTGGGAATCACCATCCCCCTGCGCAGCTTCTTCCTGAAACGACTCAATGGTTTTTGCAGGCGCTTCACGCTCATCGAAATCTTGATCATTTATATTGTCGAACTCAACTTGCTTTCTTATATTTTCAGTTTTAGCGCCCTTTTGTCTTGATGTTAATTCTTTTTCTTGTGTTAATTCTTTTGATACGCCAAGGCTCTCCTGATCGGCCACTTTTTCAGTAGTAGCGCAAGCTGCAAGAATTGTGACAAAGAAGAGTAAAGTTGTCAGATGTGTGGATTTCATGGTGAGCTTTCCAGAGTTTAGGATTTTAATTTTGTCTAGCGGCCTGTCGGACTTCAAGGAAATCGGCTGCAAATTTAGCTGATCGGTGACTATTTCTGCCACTTTTTTGGGCAATAGAACAACTATTACCCTGAAAATCGTCAAGTGAGGCAAGCAGGCATTTGACCGCAAGGTGAAAGTTCGCAAAATCACCCCGCGCTCAGCTAAATTTTCGCTACGATTCTTTAAATCCGACAGGTTGCTAGTAATTCTACTTTATCTGATTGCGAATGATAACAAGTAACTTCATTCATCCTCAAGATGCAGTATCAGTCAATAGGTAAGCTATTGACTTGGTCACTAAATGGTTTCAAACGGCATGTTTTACGGGTGGATCTTAAAAGTAAGAGGCCACGCGTTTTGGGTTACTCACCAGTATCTATTGATTAAATCGAAATCCTATATCCGCAAATGCAGTGACTTGATTAATAGCCCTACTGAGTAATTGTGACAAAAGACAGATTGGCTACTCCAGCACTTTGCGCAATTGCCATAAATTCAGCCACGCGCCCATAAGGAACAGTTTTATCAGCCTCAACTTTCATGAAAAACAGCGGATCCATCGCTCGCTGTTTTAAAACATCTGCCAGTTGTGCGTCGCTCATCGTAATATTGTCTAGCTGAATATTTCCATTCGCATCCACAATCAAATGTGCTGGAAGCAACTTCTCCTGGTCGGAGGCAGTTTCGACTGCTGTGGTTTTAGGCACACTGACTGTAAGCGATTGCGGCGTAAGCAGTGGTGCGGTAACAATAAACACCACCAGCAGCACCAACATTACGTCTACCAACGGCGTTACGTTGATTTCGCTCATCATTCCCTGTTGCGAAGAATTACTCATTGCCATGATGACCTCACAGTTTGAAGTTATGTTTAAGTGCCAGACGCACAAAGTCGTGCGCGAAATTTTCCAGCTCTGTTACTTGCACGCGCAGGCGGCGCAAAAAATAGTTGTAAGCTAACACTGCGGGCAGCGCAGTGGCGATTCCGATAGCAGTCGCAATCAGCGCTTCGCCTATCGGTCCGGCAACCACATCCAGACTGGCCGTACCGCTTAAGCCTATATCTTGCAAGGCATGCAGGATACCCCACACAGTGCCGAACAAACCGACGAATGGAGAGGTCGAGCCTATGGTAGCGAGTTCGGCCAAGCCGCGTTCATGATTACGCTGAATATTTTCCACCTGCTGGCGCAGCATGCGTTCTAACACGTCTTGCGGTGCCCCCATGTGCTGCAAATCTTGCCGTTGTTCAGCACTTAAGTTTTTCACTTCGGCAAAACCCGCTTGTGCCAGCAGCGCCAAATCGCTCGAGCCTTGCTGTGCCACTTCAGCCGCAGAGTGCCAGTCGCGTGCTGCCCAGAAGGCATCACTGAATGCACGATTAGATTTGTCGTTCCGCATCTGTCGTCGCAACTTGAGCAAGGAAATTGACCAGGTAGCTACCGACAGTATTACGAGAAGCAACAATGTGGCCGCTACAACAGTCGAATCAACAGCAAATAGATCGTTCATGTTTCGTTAATCTTTCATAGAAAAAATGATTGGTACCTTGAACCATTTGTTAATTGCTTCTCCAGCCCTACGGGCAGGAATGAAGTTCCAACCCCTTACGGTTTTCAAAGCTTGTTTATCCAGCATGGCGTGACCGCTACTCTCAGCCACATTGATTTGACCGCACGAACCATCGGCCAACACTTCTACATTCAATACCACCTTGCCTTCCAAGCCCAAGCGACGTGCTGCAAATGGATAGGCCGGACTCTCATTTTTAAGGTGATAAAATGCTTTGTAGCTTGGCTCAGTTTCTTCGGCTTTGAGTCGGGCCAATTCGGCTGCGGCACGCGCTTTGGCTTTTGCATCTGCTTCCTCTTTTGCTTTGGCGAGTGCAGCTTCACGTTCCGCCTTTGCCCTTGCTGCCTCCTGCTCGGCCTTAAGACGTTCGGCTTCCGCCCTTGCTCTTGCTGCTTCCTGCTCGGCCTTAAGACGTTCGGCTTCCGCCCTTGCTCTTGCCGCTTCCTGCTCAGCTTTAAGACGTTCTGCTTCCGCCAGTGCCCTTGCCCTTGCTGCTTCTTGCTCAGCCCTAAGACGTTCTGCTTCCGCCAGTGCCCTTGCCCTTGCTGCATCCTGCTCAGCCTTAAGACGTTCTGCTTCCGCTCTAGCTCTTGCAGCTTCCTGTTCAGCCTTGAGACGTTCTGCTTCCGCTCTTGCTCGCGCTTGTTCTGCTTCGCGTTCTGCCCGAGCTCGTGCTGCTTCCTGTTCTGCCCTGAGACGTTCTGCTTCGGCTCGTGCTCGCGCTTGCGCAGCTTCGCGTTCTGCCTGTGCTCTTGCTGCTGCCTGTTCTGCTCTGAGACGGTCCGCTTCAGCTCGTGCTCGCGCTTGTTCTGCTTCGCGTTCCGCCCGTGCTCTTGCAGCTTCCTGCTCTGCCCTGAGACGTTCTGCTTCGGCTCGTGCTCGCGCTTGCGCAGCTTCGCGTTCTGCCTGTGCTCGTGCTGCTTCCTGTTCTGCTCTGAGACGGTCCGCTTCAGCTCGTGCTCGCGCAGCTTCGCGTTCCGCCTGAGCCCTTGCTGCTTCTTGCTCTGCCTTAAGTCGAGCAGCTTCAGCTCTCGCCCGCGCTTGCGCTGCTTCACGTTCTGCTTGTGCTCTTGCTGCTTCCTGCTCTGCCTTGAGTCGCGCAGCTTCGGCTCTTGCTCGCGCTTGTTCCGCTTCGCGTTCCGCCTGTGCTCTTGCTGCTTCCTGCTCTGCCTTAAGTCGAGCAGCTTCAGCTCTCGCCCGCGCTTGCGCTGCTTCAAGTTCCGCCCGTGCTCTTGCTGCGTCTTGCTCAGCCTTGAGACGAGCAGCTTCGGCTCTTGCTCGCGCTTGTTCTGCTTCTAGTGCCGCCCGTGCTCTTGCTGCGTCTTGCTCAGCCTTGAGACGAGCAGCTTCGGCTCTTGCTCGTGCTTGTTCTGCTTCTAGTGCCGCCCTTGCTCTTGCGGCATCCTGCTCTGCCTTGAGACGAGCAGCTTCGGCTTCGGCCCTTGCTCGTGCTTGTTCTGCTTCGCGTTCTGCCCGAGCTCTTGCTGCTTCCTGTTCTGCTTTGAGACGGTCCATTTCAGCTTTTGCCCGAGCTTGCGCAGCTTCATATTCCGCCTGAGCTCTTGCTGCTTCCTGCTCGGCCTTAAGACGGGCCGCTTCGGCTTCTGCCCGAGCTTGCGCAGCTTCACGTTCCGCCTGGGCTCTTGCTGCCTCTTGCTCTGCCTTGAGACGGGCAGCTTCGGCTTCTGCACGCGCCATGGCTTCAGCTTCTACCCGGGCTTGCGCAGCTTCAAGTTCCGCCCTTACTCTTGCTGCTTCCTGTTGTGCTTTAACGCGAACCGCTTCGGCTTCTGCTTTTGCAAGGGCTTCTGCTTCTGCTAGTTTTGCCTTAACTCTTTTTGCTTCTTGCATAGCCTCGAAGCGGGCAAGCTCCGCTGCTACTCTTGCCTTGACTTCTGCTTGTGCCTTGGCTTGCGCCGCTTCTTGCTCGGCCTTGGCTTCTGCTATTTTCTGTTCTGCCCTGCGTTGTGCTGCTTCTGATTCTTTTCTCGCTTCAGCGAGTGCTGCTTCTTGCTCTAGCTTGAGTTTTTCTGCCGCTTCGATTTCAAGTGGTGTTGGGCCTGGAGCTATTTCCGGTTCATCCGGCTGCTTAGGTTCGGGGGCTGGCTTTTCAACTTTAGGTTTTGCCTCAACTGGAGCAGGAGCGGCAGATACTGGAGGCTCAGCAGGTTTCTCCGCCATCGCAAGGGTCACTTTCATCTCGCGAGCAGCCTTCCTCCCCCCCTGTGACTGCGCCATTGTGGGATAAAGAACGGCCGCGTGCACCATCAGAACAATCGCAACGACAACTGCTCGCTCACGTGCTTCTGGCGTGACAGGCCATGCAGGTAAAAATTTGTTCAGCCTTGTCTCCATAATTATGAATTATTTAAATCACATGCTAACGATAAGGCATAAATGGCAACCGTAACCAATGCCGGTCGCCAGTTTTTTTCTATATTGATTGCACCCGCACATTCCCCGTTTTACTGACCATCGAAACTATATTCTGCACAATCGCTCCCTATTTAGAATCTTGGGTCTCGCTAACAATTGGCTTGTAAGGGATGGACTAGCTGGGGCAGAGAAATTCTGTACTACACGCCGAATATTGAAATTCTGTTTTAAGAAGACAACTGAAGAAAAAAATTTATACACAACATGTATCTTAAAATTGTTTTTTGCTAGTTATCGTGCCGTTACAAGATCAAAATAATTAAATATTATTAATGATAATGATTCGTAATTATATTCTTATACAATATGAAATACAATATTTGAAGAAATAATTTACGAGACAGATTGAATACAAAGGAATCAGTCACTCAGCTAATTTTGAGCAAGCTCGCAGTGTCAATGCAAAGACGGGGCTTGTTTCGGGACTGTAGGCGTAATAGAAACCCATGATTACTCGCACCCTCAATACATTGGGGAAGTCTTTACGGCATTTCGTAAGCACACCTGGCGACGCAATCTCAGACTTTGCAATCCGAGAATCATCGGTCGAACGAGCACTAAAGAGAAATGAACCATGGATATCCATCGTGTTATGACGGAAATATGGGGTAATTGAGACTAGTTCATTCGCACCAATATCAAGCCCACGATTATCGGTAACGGTTGTGTTGAAACGATCTTCCAGGAGCCTAATTCAGAAGTGTCAACTTCCGAATACAGGTTGATTCTTTCGCTAATATGTAGCTTATGCGGCTTGAAATATGATTGATAACTGTTAAAAAGCTGTATTCAACGTGCTATTCATTCTTTTTGCTTCCGCGTATCCATTGCTCAATTTGGGCATAGTCCAATTTGCCGCTTAATGCTATGGCACGTCCTTGCGCATCGTAAAAGTAAGTGCGGGGTAGCTCTCCATACCATTGCGGATCCACTTCGTAACGCAAGCGCTCAACGAAACTGTCGGCGAATACCCAGGATTCAGCTTTCTTCAGAGGATGTTTTTGTAGCGCAAGCTCAATTTCTTTCATTTGTTCCGGGGTATCGGTAGAGATCAGTACCAAATCGAGGTCATGGTATTTTTTCGATAGTTTACCGAACAGCACCATATCGTCTAGGCAATACGTGCAGTCAAGAGACCATAAACTGATAATGAAAGGTTTACCCGCACGAGCTGCAACAATTTCTTGATAACTGCCGCGCGCGAAATGTTTGGTTATTTGTGCGGCCGAAGCAGCAGCGCAGTTTAAGCACAACAGTAAACCGAGCAGACATTGAATGATTGTTCCAGTGAATTTCATTGTGCGGCCTCAAATAAGTTAATAAGACGGTAGCCTTCTTTGTCGGTGCTCCAAGAGAAATTATTTACATTGCCATCAAGCCGCATCTTGACATGGTCGCGTATGTTCTTGCCAAAGATATGCCGACACACGACAACCGACCTGCCGTCCTTATCCATTGCTATTCCCACGCGGCGACATTCGCTGGAGTGATCGGCGGCCTTGATGTTGGTATGGAAAGTTTGGCCTTCATCATTCGAAATGGCGTAATAGATCGCTGCACCACTATATTTTTCCCCATTTTTTGGCGATTGAAATATCACGTTTATCCAGCCAGGCGATATAAATCTGGCCGCGCTTATTACACCCATTGCGTCGAATTTGTGGTTATGGGATCCAGATTGTTATTGACCACAATCGGTACAGAAAAGCTCTCCCCACCATTTATCGAGCGGCTGAAACGTATATTGCCGGCAAAAGGCATCTCCAGCGCTCGGGTGTAAGAAACATAGATATTGCCATTATTCCCAACCAGAATTTTTGGACGATTTTCTCCTACTGCGGCCACTAAATCATCAATCATGAGTTTCGAGCTAGGCAATATTAAGGGAAAAGCAGAAGTCTGAGAATGTGACAAGATGCCGCACCCTGTTTAATGCGGCATCATCTCTATCTTTTATGACGTCAAATGAATCCCTTTTATAGTGAGCTCAGAAATTGGCTCGTACCCCCATAAGAAAGCCGCGTCCCGGTAGCGGGGCGATTTCCTTCAGGATCGATGTATGCGCTCGTGCTTCCTGATTGAAAAGATTATTGCCCTTGACGTATGCATCCCAGTTAACTGATTGTGTCTTAAAGCGGTAGTTCAGCTTGGCGTTGGTCAGCGTATAGGCACTGGTAGGCAGCTCGTTCGCATCTATACGATCCTGTTTGAAAGAATGGGCGACATCGAGCCTTGCACTGAACTTACCAAGTTGGTAATCGAAGCCCGCGCCAAGACGCATTGGAGAAATGCGCGGCAATGATTCGCCTGTGTCGCTATTCTTCGCCCGCACGTAGTCAGCGCGCAAATTGAGATTGAGATTACCTTTCTTCTCATATATACGGAACTTTCCTTCAGCCTCAAAGCCATGGAATTCAGCCTTCACCGCACGAAATACAGCCTCCGGAAGCTCTTCCTGCTCCTGACCACTTCTGATCAACGCAATGTAGTTCTGAAAACGTGTATAAAAGCCGCTAATGCTTGCTGAATGCTGACCCGAGTGCCAGCGCAGTTGCAGATCAGCACCATTCGATTTCTCCTTCGAAAGCGTTGTGTCACCCACCTCAAACTGACCAGTTGCTACATGCCTTCCATTTGCGAATAATTCGGCATACGTCGGCACACGCTGAGTATGCGAAAAATTTGCAGCCAAACCAAAATTCTGGTTGAAGGTGTAGAGCGCGCCTAGTGCGCCGCTATTAGCCGTAAACTTGCGTGTCTGGGCCTCGCCAAAGCGTGTCGTTGTTGAGCTGTCCCCGGCCGACTCTACTATGGTATGTTCGTTACGGCCCCCTGCAGTAAGTTTAACGTTGCCAAATTTGGCTTCCTCATAAATAAAAAAAGCTTTGGCGTCAGTATTGACTTGCGGCAGAAAGGCTTCTTCGCCGAGCGCCACGAAATCAGTATTTGAAAGCTGTACTCCGAAGGCGCCGGTAAATGGCCCAAGCTTGCCATGGGTCGCGTCTATCCGTGTTTCATAACCCTTATTTTTGAAAATGGTTGCGATATCACCATCCTCCAGCTCATTATGAAGATAATCAGTATAGTTATATTTAAATTTCACCTCTCGAACGAACATGCCAAGCTCGCGCACTTCCCCAGCCACGCCTAACCGTTTGCTGTTCATGTCGACACGCACGTCCGATTCTGCCACGGTACCGTAGCTCGCTTTTAAATCACTATATGAAAGTCCGAGATATCCCTCGTCCAAAGTGAGGGAAGCACCCACTGCACCGCTGTCGCTGCTCGACGAGCTATTAATCAGGCGTCCCTGAGGCTGTTCGACTGCAGGGTCATCCAGAGCACGTTGCCGGTTTGATCGCGCAAAACCGGGGATACGGAGATCGTCAGTTTGGCGTGAAGCGATGTCTGCGTGGAGTGCGACTAAGCCATTACCGGCTTCCAGCACGGCTGCACCGCTGCGTTCGTTGGCTGCACCGCCAATTCGTGGTTCAACGCGGCCCGTGTAGCCATTAATTGAAAATTGGGGAATGCGGTTATCGAGCGTGTTCACTACGCCTCCGACTGCAGCACCTCCATACATCAAGGCGGCAGGGCCGCGCACCACTTCGATCCGATCTACCACCAATGGGTCTACCGCCGTAGCATGGTCGGGGCTCAAAGCTGAAACATCGAGCGTGCCAACACCATTCTGCATTATCCGAACACGATCACCATCGAGGCCGCGAATGACGGGACGGCTCGCGTTCGGGCCAAAGTATGTGGAACTTATGCCGGGAAGTTTGGAAAGCGTTTCACCTAAAGTGCTCTCTTGTCGAAACGACAACTCTTTTCCGCTCAGCACAGAGACCGGGGATACGAGATCAAACAAGGCGCTTCCCAACGGGTTGGCGGTAACAACTACCGGTTGCAAAAGAATAGCTTCATTTGCTGCTTGCTCTGCAACCTGCGGCGACACAATGACGGGAGGCGTGACTGCGGCCGATGTATCTACGACGACAGACGGCTGAATGACAGGGTTGGTTATGGCAAAATTGGTGACTGCAATCGGATCAATTTCGGACTTACCTTCATTCCCTGACTTCTTCATCTCGGATTGCTCCAGGCTTAGCCGCCTGGATTGAAGCTGCTTGCCTTCGGCGTTAAGCTGCGCAGCACCTAATAGCACTTTGACATTTTTATCCACGCCTCTACCCACTCGGACTTCATGCTCAAATACACGAGCACTATAAGCATCAACTTTCTTTTGAACTTTCAGCACCAACTTGCCAGGAGGAACCATTAAATCCAATGGACATTTCCCCTTGAGTTTGCCGTTGATAAATACCTCGGCACCCATACCCTCATCGTTGCAAGTAACACTCAGCATGGAACCCGCCGCGTGTGCTTTAGCGGATGATACGAAGGCCAAGAGTAACAAGAGTATTAAATACACTGCTTTTCTGGTCGCGGCATAGGCGAATAGCGCCGCGCAGAATATGACGTGCGTAAACATAGCAATTCTCCAACAATAAACGACATAACCCTGTGTAAAACAGGGCGGATTTATGCACTTTCTTGGAGAAAGCCGGGAGGACCGCGCGCAAAGGCTGTAAGGGGTTGGTTTGAACGGAATGTAACGGTGTTAAACCGTACTGTTTCGGTCGGGATGGAGATCACTGCGAAGGGCTGGTAAGTGCTACCAAGTACGCCGCCCAGTTGTGTATAAGCCGCACAATGTCCACATGCCGATGTATGAGGTGCGTGCTCGTGCTCGTCAGACGACTGTTCTTGCCCTGCAAGAGCATGACGTAGAGCATGTATAGCTCCGCCTTGCTGGGCAAAAAACAGCAACAAGGTAAGCAGCAGCGGGAAAAAAGCGCGTGGAAATTGCATTATGCGGCCAACATTAACAAAGATTGAAAGATGGTGCAATACGAATCCTAAACTTCGTGAAATGCTGGCCGACAATGAATTCTAAAGTGGACCCCTCCGTCAAGACAATAATGCATCGAGTTTAAGAGGGTAACCTTCTTCAAGCAGTGGAACGGCGCTGCCCCGGTTTTCGGTTTCTTTTTTTGTTTCTATTTCTGGGTGAGTTTTTTCTTTCTCACTGTATTTGTCCACAATCCTTGCGCCGCCGCCACTTGCTGCACGGTATACATGATCCG
>Ga0209344_10004447_pt1 | contig 12878 bp, 10 predicted proteins | sample Cruoilmetagenom6_FD_187293 | JGI IMG/M metagenome (GOLD analysis project Ga0209344, IMG submission 187293) | Oil polluted marine microbial communities from Coal Oil Point, Santa Barbara, California, USA - Santa Barbara Oil Seep Sample 6 (SPAdes)... | ecosystem: Environmental > Aquatic > Marine...
TGTGTAGACAATAAACATTTGTAGGATAAAAACCCAACTACACCATTGAGGCATCGAGTTGCTTTTTATTTTAGGGTTTAGTTTGGCATCTACAGAATGGTATTTGTTAGCAGGTAGAAATGCCATAATAGCACTTAATAAAATCAATAAATAGTAGTGATTATTATAGGATGCTTTTTGCATTAAGTAAGTAGTTGTCCACATTAAAGTAAACATAATAATGCTAAACCTGTATTTGTAACCAATCATGATTAGGAAGCCAAAAAGTCCCATAATCAAATAATAAAAATACATGCCATTTCCAGGGAGTGGTTGTAACCACTCAAAGCCAATAAATGTAAAAGTGAATTTAGGTGCTACAAAAGCTCTAGTAATCCAACCCGTAAAAATGGCACCTACAGATTCTAAAAAGCATAATAGACCAAAAAGGATTCTAAAAACAATTAGCGGGCTGTTGTCTATATGTTTAAATAAAAATTTATTCAATATTATTTTGAGTTATATATTGCAGTGCAATTATTTTGTCTTTTTCTATTTGCTTTTTTAATGCTTCGAGAGATTCAAATTTTTGTTCGTCTCTAATTCTGGTTAAAATTTCTACGGTTATATTTTCGTCGTAAATATTTTCATTAAAATTAAAGAAGTGTACTTCTATGGTTTGTTTGGTATTGTCGCTAATGGTTGGGTTCATGCCAATATTCATCATACCAAAAAGTGCTTGATTTTTGTATGTAGCACGCACTACATAAACGCCTTGTTTTGGAATTAGTTTATAGTTTTTGCCGATATCTATATTAGCCGTTGGAAAGTGAATTGTCTTTCCTAAGCCTTTGCCTTTGGTTACTTTTCCGTTAAGCATAAAATTAGTGCCTAAAAAGGAATTTGCGGTTTCTATATCTCCTTCTTCTAAAGCGGTTCTAATTTTTGTAGAACTTACGGAGACGTCATTTATATCTTGCGCAGAAATTTCTTCGACTTCAAAATTATATATTTCTCCAAATCTTTTTAAATCATTAATATTAGCAGATCTATTTCTACCAAAGTGATGATCATAACCAATAATTATTTTTTTAATATTCAGTTGTTTTACTAGAATATCTGCCACAAATTCTTCCGCAGATAATCTAGAAAATGCTTTCGTGAATTTTTTTATACATAAATAGTCGATACCTAGTTGGTTTAAAATATTAGATCTCTCTTCAATGGTATTAATCAGTTTGATGTTTGCGTCTTTTTGCAATACCATTCTTGGGTGTGGAAAAAAGGTTAATACTACCGATTTTAAGTTTTCTTGTTTTGCAGTATTAACTAAACGATCAATTATTTTTTGATGTCCAATATGCACGCCATCAAAAGTACCAATAGTAACAATGGTCTTATGCGAATTTAGATTTTGAAAAGATTCAATTATTTTCAACTGTATTTATGTTTTGTACAAAAATAAAAAAAGAGGATTGATATAGTATCAATCCTCTTTCTTTAATTATAGTATTACTGTATTATTTTTTCACGAAAGGTAAAGAAACTGTGTTTCCTTCTTTAGATATTTTAATAAAGTACATACCGTTACTTAGGCTTGATGTGTTAACAGATAAATCTGAAACATTACTGATTGCCTTTTGAGAAACTTTTTGACCTAGCATGTTATAAATTTCATAACCTTGAGGTAAATCATTATTAGATAAAGATATGTTTAATGCATTGGTAGTAGGATTAGGGTAGATTCTAATGCTCTTTAATGCAAATTCATTAACACTTAAACTAGTAAGGATGTTTACGGTATAATCTTCCACTTCACCATCTAAACCTTCTTCACAAGATGTAGGGAAATCATTTTCGTCTGGATTTGTATATTTAGTAGTTACACGCATAATAGTGCTACCAAGAACCGCCTCTGCAGGAACCGTTATAGCTAATGGAGAATTATCAGAAAGTAAACTTGTTTCTGTAAGACTTCCCGGGTTTGTTCCTAAATTGTATTGTTCTCCTGGGTCTTCAAAACTACAGTTTTGGTTCCAGTCAATCCATACATAAGTAATCGTTTGATAGCTCCCATCAGGATTGTAAAATACAGATAAATCGTAAGAGCTTTCACGGTTAATGTCTGTTGACATTGCTGTGTAATCACTATAAGCTACATCGACTAATGGTACTGGGTTGTTATTTAAGTTGTCAATGGTGTTAAAAGATACTCCTGTAGTACTAGTAAGATAACCATCAGTGTCATTACCAAAAGAATCACAAGAAGAACCTGTAATAGTAAAGCTACGAGAGTCTGTATTATTTGTCACTTCTTGGTCTGTTCCTCCGTTAGGATTACTAAGAGTTACATTGAATACATGTGCTCCAATTGCTGTGTTTATTACTGGAACATTAATTACTTCTGATTCGTCTAAATTTAATGAACCTGTCCAGTTTATTGTTGCATTTGTAGCACCATCTATGTTGTAGATAATAGTTGCTGAAGTTAACGTGATATTCCCTTTGTTTGTAATAATTAAATTAGGATTTACGGAATAATCAGAACAGTTAGCTACGTTTAGATTGTCAATTTCAATTTTCCCGTCAAGGTCAAAAGTTTGTGCAGGGGAACAAGCGTTAGATGCGTTTAATTCCATTCTACGTGGAGAATTGGTCATTACCGTTTGTATTCTATCTTTTTGGTTTTGTGTAAAGGTATCCATACAATAATCAAAAGAATAGTCCATGTAGTTTTGGTATTGATCTGCAGATGTACAACTTGTTACAGCAGTACAATCAAAATTTGGATTTTCTGCATTAGGTGTGTCATCACAATAATCATCTACTCCACAACTTCCGCTGTTAGGTCCATCACCCCAAATATGACGTAATCCTAACCAGTGACCAACTTCGTGTGTCATTGTTCTTCCTAATTCGTATTGCGCGTTTAGAATAAAAGTTCCGTCATCTAAATCTCTTGTTCCCATAGCATTGTATCCTGCAACGACACCATCTGTATTGGCTGCACCTCCAGAAGTATTTAAACCATCTAATCCAGAGTTGCTAGGAAATTGTGCATAACCTAAAAGTCCGCTTAAACCTCCTTGGTTTGTTGGTAAACCACCTGGGCGTATTACCCACATGTTTAAGTATTTTGTAGGGTCCCATTGAGTTGCGGCTTTCATAGCTTCTACATCTGTTCTGGTTTCCCAATCTGGCCCAGCAAAGGTATCTGCAACATCGTTAGAATAAGGTGTGATAACATGTCTTACAACACCTGAGGTAGCAATACCATTTTCGTCTTGTTGTGCTAAACAAAAATTAATTTCAGTATCTACTGCTGCACCAGTAGTATTAGCACCTCCGTTAGTTCCAGTAAGTTTTCTGTAATCTTCATTCATTACTGTAATTTGAGAAATTGCTTGTGCATCTGTAATGTTTTCTCCTGTTCCAATGGCATCACCATCATGAATAATGTGTATTACTACTGGAATATTAAAAACAGCTCTATTAGCTGTTCTATTTGCTCTAAGATCGGATACTTTTGGCGCTAACCAAGCTTCAAATTCTTCTGTAGATGCACGTTCTGGATATTGTTGTTTTAAAATAGCCTCGTTTTCTACACTTAAACATCTTGCAAAACCTGTTTGGTTTATAGACTCTAAGGTTGCCGGAGTAGGTTCAAATACTTGAGAAGATGTATTTGAATCTACGCTTTTTCTTTGTTCTTGAGCACGCACAGAAATCTGAGATGCTAATAGAAAAATAAAAAGACTAAAAGTAATTTTTTTCATTTTTATTAATTTAAAATAGTTGAATTTTAAGGCTAAAAGTAGTAAAAATATGTTTAAGCGAAGTATTTGAAATGAATAAACAGCAAACTTTAACACTTGCTTTTGTAGGCGTTTACTTTCTTATTGGTGTTTTGAGATGTATGATTATCCTATATTGCTAATTTAGTTAAATAATGGTTCTTGTTCTGTGAAAATAGAATCTAGAGATGTTTTTTGGTGCGAAGTATTTAAAAATCAAGGATATATTTTGTGAAAAAAGAGAATAACATCCTTAATTTATTTGTATATTTATTACGAATTTTAACTAATTAAAAGCTAGTATTATGCAAAAAATTACCCACTACAAACTCGCTTTTTTTACATGTATGGCAATTATGTTTTCCTTAAATATATTTGCGCAAAAGCCTGTAGAAAAACGTTCTTTTGAAATACGTTTAGAAAAGGATGAGGCACTACAGACTGAAATTAAAAACAACCAGAGAGTTAATTTAGAAACAGGATTACCTGTTGCTCTTTATGGTTTAAATTACGAAGTTCCTCAAGGTTCGCCAGAAAGTATGGCGCTATATTATTTAGAGAACGAATCTAAGACACTAGGATTTTCTAAAGCGGAAATTCAGAATCTACGTCATCATGCAACAAGAACTACAAATGCTGGTTCTGTTGTTCGTTTTAGACAATATGCAGCTGGATATCCCGTAAATAAAGCAGAGGTAACTATTACTATTTCTCCAGAAAACAAAGTGGTATATGTAATGAATAGTTATCAGTCTATTAAATCTTTTAATGGTGCACCAAGTGTTTCTGAAACGAAAGCTTATGACTTGGCTTATGCTTATTTGAATGTGTCTAGTCCTGTTTTATATAAAGCCAATAGATGGATGGTTTATAATAATACGAAGATGACTCGTTTAGCAAATGAAGTAACCATTCTAACGAATAATCCTGCTGGAGAATGGCATGTTTTTGTAGATGCACAAACCGAAGAAATATTTAAGGTTATTGATTTAAATCAATATTATAAAGATGAAAAGCATAACGATAATGAAGAATGTTTGCATGCTTCAGCTAAAAGATCAGAAGAGCGCAGAAGAGTAAGCGGTACAGGTATGGTGTTTGATCCAGATCCATTATCTTCAAACATGGTTGCTTACGGTGGTGGTTATGTGGATAATAATGACGTGGCTTCTGCAGAATTAAATGCAGCAAGAATTAGCGTAACTTTAAATGATATTACCTTAACAGGAAGTACGTATTCGCTTGTTGGCCCAAGAGCAGAAATTGTAGATTTTGATACCCCTAATAACGGACTTTTTACGCAAGATTCGTCGGTGTTTAATTTTAATAGAGAGGAAGATGGTTTTGAAGCGGTAAATATATATTACCATATAGATTATATGATGAACTATATAAATAATACTTTGGGTTGTGATGTGATGCCATACCAATATGCAGGAGGTGTGCAGTTTGATCCACATGGATGGAGTGGGGCAGATCAATCTTCTTATAATGGAGGAAGTGGACAATTAAGATTTGGTGAAGGTTGTGTAGATGATGGTGAAGATTCGGATGTTATTCATCATGAATTAGGTCATGGATTACATGATTGGGTTACTTCAGGAGGAAACAGTGGGGCAGAAGGCCTTGGTGAAGGTACAGGAGATTATGTTGCACAATCTTATAATCGTGCTATTAATAATGCTAATGGATATTGGACCGCTGCAGATCCGCAATATAATTATGTATTTAATTGGGATGGACATAACGAATGTTGGGGAGGAAGAAGTACTGCTTATACAGGAACTTATCCAGGAGATTTAACGGGTTCTATTCATACAGATGGACAAATTTGGGCGACTTGCCTAATGGGAATTTGGGATGAAATTGGTGGTGAACAAATGGATAAAATTTTCTGGGAAGGTTTAGGAATGACCGCTGGAACCACTGGTCAAAATGATGCCGCAGTTGCTGTGTATCAAGCAGCAGTGAACTTAAATTATAGTCCGGCAGATATAAATACTATTCATACAAAATTATCAGACTGCGGATATACATTGCCAGCTTTACCTGGTCCACCAGTTGCCTCTTTTGATGCTAGTACATCGTCGGTTTGTTTACAAGGAGATACGTCTATAACATTTATGGATACTTCTTCTCCTAGTGCAACATCTTGGTCTTGGACTTTTGAAGGTGGTACACCTGCTACATCTACAGATCAAAATCCAACAGTTACTTATGCAGCTGCAGGAATGTATGATGTTACGTTGGTTGCTACCAATTCGTTTGACACAGATACCATTACAATAACCGATTATGTTTCTGTTTTAACTGGTGCTGCTTGTCCAGGATGTACAGATGTAGGTTCTGGAGCTTTAGGTTTAGTGATTCCAGATGGTGTTGGGGCGAATACGGCAGGAGCTGCCTTAACAACTACCATGACGATACCTGCTTCAGAGAATAGAAATATTGATTCTGTGATTTTGAATGTAGGAATTACGCATTCTTTTATTGGAGATTTAGTAATTGAACTGATGCATCCAAACGGTACTACTGCTGTTGTTGTTTGGGATAGAGATTGTGCTAGTGAAAATGCAATGAATGTTACTTTTGAAGATGGTCAACCAGCTATAGTATGTGCAGATCCTGCAGTTGGAGTTTATAACCCAGCAAATCCTTTATCTGCTTTTAATGGTTTAGAAAGTGAGGGGGATTGGACGATCTCTATTACAGATTGGTGGAATGTAGATACTGGTACTTTAGATAATTGGTCTTTGGAGATATGCGGACAATCTTTATCTATTGCAGAAAACGCTTTTAATACGTTCTCTATATTCCCTAATCCAAATAATGGAGCGTTTAATATTAGTTTGAACTCGTCTTCTAATGAAGATGTTAAGGTTCAGGTCTATGATATTAGAGGTCGTTCTGTATTTAATAAGTCTTATTTAAATACTACAGATTTTAACCAAGAGATTAATTTAAAAAATGTTCAGTCAGGAATGTATTTAGTGAAAGTTAGTGATGGTGAGAAAGAGACGATTAAAAAGATTCTTATAGAGTAATATTAAAAATACGCGTTAATAAAAAAGGAAGCCAATTGGCTTCCTTTTTTATTTTCCGTTAAACGTATTCATTGTATTGTTTATTCCTGCTGTACCAAAAGATTTAATAATCTCTTTTGCTTTTTCTAACCTTTCAGGAAGTTCGTTTTCTTCTGCTGCTGTCCATTCTCCTAATACGTAATCTACTTGTCTGCCAGTGCTAAAAGCATCACTAATACCAAATCTAAATCTATTGTATTTGGTAGTGTTTAATTTGTCTTGTGTGTCTTTTAATCCGTTATGGCCTCCATCACTTCCTTTGGTCTTAATTCGAATACTTCCAAATGGTAAGTTTAAATCGTCGGTAATAACTAGTAAGTTTTCTAAAGGAATTTTTTCTTTCGTTAACCAGTATAGAATAGCTTTTCCGCTTAAATTCATATAGGTACTTGGTTTGAGTAAAATAAATGTTCTTCCTTTAAATTTATAGGTGGTAATATCTCCTAGTTTTTGAGTTTCAAATTGAAGATCTTCTTTTTCCGCTAAATAATCTAGCATTTTAAAACCAATATTATGTCTAGTATTCGCGTACTTCTCTCCAATATTACCTAGTCCAACAATTAGAAATTTTTTCATATAATCTATTTCTTCGGCTTTATGTGTAGTCTTCTTTTTTTTGAAAAGAGATGTTAAGAATGTACACATAGAAAATTTTTGTTTTTTGTAAAAATAAAAAAAGCATCCTGAATAAACAGAATGCTTTTGTATTTGTAAAAATAAATGAATTTATTCTTGAGCGTCATCCGTTGCAGGAGCTTCTCCTTCTGCACCTTCTTCTTCATCTTCATCATCAACAACTGCAGTTCTAGATGTCTTAATTTGACAAACTACTGTGTTTTCTGAGTGTAATAAAGTGTACTTTTCTTGATTTAAATCTGCTACAGATACTTTATCACCAATTTTTAAATTAGTAATATCTATTTCTATAATATCTGGTAAGTTAGCAGGTAACGCTTTTACACGTAATTTACGGTTATTTTTTCTTAAAACACCACCATTTTTAACTCCTCTAGAGTTTCCTACTAATTCTACAGGAATATTTAATGCAATTTCTTTATCATCAAATAACTGGTAGAAATCTACGTGTAAAATTCTGTCTGTTACTGGGTGAAATTGAATGTCTTGTAATACTGCATTAAGTGTTGTTCCGTCTGTAAGCTCAATTACAACTGTATGCGCATTAGGCGTGTATACTAGTTTAGAGAAAGCTAATTCTGGTGCAGAGAAATGCACTGGTTTGTCTCCTCCGTATAATACGCAAGGAACCTGACCAGCATTACGTAAAGCTTTAGTTGCTTTTTTGCCTACGCTTTCTCTTTGAGATCCGTTGATTGTAATCGATTTCATTTTTTTGTTTTTATATTAATTATTAATTACATTAAAAATTTTGAACTAATAGATTTGTTGTGATGTACGTTTTGCATCACTTCAGCAAATAAATCAGCAGCGCTTAATACTTTAATTTTAGCGCTTTCTTTTTGAAGAGGAATAGAGTTTGTTACTATTAATTCTTCTAGTTTAGAATCTTCTATTCTTTCGTAAGCATTTCCAGATAAAATAGGATGTGTACAAATTGCTCTAACACTTAAAGCACCTCTTTCCATCATTAAATCTGCAGCTTTAGTTAATGTTCCGGCGGTATCTACCATATCATCTACTAATACCACATTCTTACCAGTAACATCACCAATAAGTTCCATGTGTGAAATTACATTTGCTTTCGCTCGTTGTTTGTAACAGATTACAACATCGCTAGATAAAGCTTTAGAATAGGCATACGCTCTTTTAGAACCTCCCATATCTGGAGAAGCAATAGTAAGGTTGTCTAACTTTAATTCTTTTAGATATGGTAAAAATATAGTGGAAGCAAACAAATGATCTACAGGTTTTTCAAAGAAACCCTGTATTTGATCTGCATGCAAATCCATAGTAATTATTCTAGTCGCTCCAGCAGTTTCTAACATTTTTGCTACTAATTTTGCAGCAATAGGAACTCTAGGTTTGTCTTTTCTGTCTTGTCTTGCCCAGCCAAAATATGGTATTACCGCTGTAATATGTCTTGCAGATGCTCGTTTTGCAGCATCCAACATTAACAACATTTCCATTAGATTTTCTGGACCAGGATTTGTAGAACCAATAATAAAAACGCGGGTTCCACGAATAGATTCTTCATAAGATGGTTGAAATTCTCCATCGCTATAAGTAGATGTAATTACATTACCTAAATGTGTACCATAGGCGTCAGCAATATTCTTTGCTAAAACTTTACTTTGCATACAAGAAAATATCTTTGCTTCAGTAATGGTGTTTGACATGATTAATCTATTATTAATTAGGCTTTTAAATGGCCTGTTTTTTATTGAGGTGCAAATTTAGAGTTTTTTTTCATTCTATAAAGCATTTATATGCTATTTTTAAAGGATATATAGAAAAATAAATTAGTTTTGCAGAGCTAAATTGCTCAAGTGGCGGAATTGGTAGACGCGTCGGATTCAAAATCCGATTCTTCGGAGTGCGGGTTCGATTCCCGCCTTGAGTACTTGTTTAAACCGTAATATTCTTTTTTAAAGACGATTACGGTTTTTTTTATAAAGTGTTTTTTGTTCGTTTTTGATTAATTTCTTAGTAATGTCACCATTCGTTCTGGCAGGATAATGGTAATACCATAATGGAAGTAAAACCATTTCTTCCATATTTAATGTCGCATGTAATCCGATCGAACAACTTATACTTATAACCTGTATTCCATAGCTGAAGAATCTATACGTGTTTGATATTCTATATAGAATTTAGATGCTTTAAATATTCTGTAACTTTTAATAAGTCTTTTTATATATTTACAATCCCTAAAATAGTATAAAATTATGTTTGAAGAATTCTGGTTTAATGTTCAATATGGTATTAATCATGTGTTAGATATTAACGCTTATGATCACGTGCTTTTTTTAATAGTGCTTGCAGTACCTTATATTTTTAAAGATTGGAAACGCGTTTTAATGTTGGTGTCTGTCTTTACTCTTGGGCATACTTTGTCTTTAATATTAGCCGCCTATGGCGTTGTTTCTGTAAATGGTAAATTGGTAGAGTTTCTAATTCCTATTACCATATTAATTATGGCTGTTTTTAATGTTTTTACAGCTGGTAAAACAGCTAAAAGTGATAAGGTTGGCGTTTTGTTTTTTTCTACACTCTTTTTTGGTTTAGTGCATGGGCTTGGCTTTGCAAGAGAGTTTAAAATCATGGTAGGTAAAGCAGAAAACAAACTAATCACACTTTTAGAATTTGCATTAGGTATAGAATTAGCGCAAATCATTATTGTTTTCGTTGTTCTGTTTCTAGGTTTTTTAATGCAAACTATTTTTAGATTTTCTAAACGAGATTGGGTTATGGTAGTCTCTGCCGTAGTAATAGGTCTAGTGATACCAATGATTATCCACAGTAATTTCTTTTAAAAGCTTTTAAAGTTTGGTAAAACTTTAACTTACAAGTGTTGTAATTAAAATACGAAGCAAGTATCTTCGTTATACCTCTTGGTATGAAATGTTTATCGCGTAAAATCATTCTAACTTCAAAATAATATATGTCAGAAAAGAAGAAACTTAAATACGATAAAGCGTATTTAAGGATTGCAACAGAATGGGGAAAGCTATCTGCTTGCGAACGTAAACAAGTTGGTGCTTTAATAGTAAAAGACAGAATGATTATTTCGGATGGCTTTAACGGTACACCAACTGGTTTTGAAAACTATTGCGAAGATGAGGAAGGATATACAAAATGGTATGTATTACATGCCGAAGCGAATGCTATTTTAAAAGTAGCCTCTTCTACACAATCTTGCAAAGGAGCAACGTTATATATAACCTTATCTCCATGTAAAGAATGTAGTAAGCTAATACATCAATCTGGAATTGTAAGAGTAGTCTATAATCAAGCATACAAAGATGATTCTGGTCTTCGCTTTTTGGAGAAGGCAGGAATAAAATTAGAATTAATTGAAGATTTAAAAGCATAATGAATAACACGAAAAAATACCTACCATTAATTCTTGGAGTTGCAATTGCGGCTGGTATTTTTATTGGCGGAAAATTAAATTTCACGGATTCTTCCGATCGATTATTTACGTCAAATAGTAAGAAAGATAAGCTGAACAGACTTATCGATTATATCGATTATGAATATGTAGATGAGGTAAATACAGATAGTATTGTAGATGTCACCGTAAACGGAATCTTAGAAAACCTAGATCCACATTCTGTCTATATTCCTAAGGAAGACATGCAACGCGTAAGCGAAAACATGAAAGGAGATTTTGTAGGTATCGGAATTAGTTTTTATACCTATAAAGATACCATTGCAGTAATACGAGCTGTACATGGAGGCCCTAGCGAAAAAAGAGGAATACTAGGAGGAGACCGAATTCTTATTGCTAATAAGGATACTTTATTTGGTAAAAACTATTCTAATGATACTATTGTAAGTAAGCTCAAAGGGCTTATGGATAGCGATGTGAAGTTGAAGGTTTACAGAAAAGGAGAACCAGAACTACTAGATTTTGAAGTGACAAGAGATCACGTGCCAATTACGAGTGTCGATGCTGCATATATGCTAACCAATACTTTAGGTTATGTGAAAATAAATCGTTTTGCAGAATCTACTTTTAAAGAGTTTAAAACAGAATTAAAAAAACTTAAAGGACTTGGAGCAACGCAGATTGCTTTAGATTTAAGAGGTAATCCTGGCGGGTTTTTAAATATTGCCGAACAGATTGTGGATGAGTTTTTAGAAGACGATAAACTTATTTTGTTTACCAAAAATAAACGCGGAACGATAGAAAAAAGCTTTGCTACTAAAAAAGGAGATTTTGAAAAAGCAGATGTTTTTGTGCTTATTGATGAGAATTCTGCATCTGCAAGTGAAATCGTTGCCGGGGCTTTACAAGATAATGATAAGGGAACCATTGTTGGGAGACGTTCTTATGGAAAAGGTTTAGTACAACGTGAAATGCAACTTGGTGATGGTAGCGCAGTGCGTTTAACGGTTTCTAGATATTACACGCCAACGGGAAGGTCTATACAGCGTTCTTATAAAAATGGAAATAAAGATTATTACGATGAGTATTTTTCGCGCTTAGATAGTGGTGAATTACTAGATCCGGAAAAAATAGAAGTAGCAGATTCTCTTAAGTTTACAACGCCAAAAGGAAAGGTAGTGTATGGCGGTGGTGGAATTATTCCAGATGTGTTCGTGCCTTTAGATTTAAGTATGCAAAACGATACGTTTAACTATTTGCAACAAACAGGGTTCTTGAATTATTTTGTTTTTGAGCAATTAGATAAGCAAAGAGAAGCCTATGATAATTTAACGCAAGAAGATTTTGTAAAGGATTTTATAATTACAGAGGATGTTGTGCAAGATTTTCAGGAGTATTTGAGAGATCGTTTAAAAAGAAAAATTACTTTTTTAACCTTTAAGGAAGAAATTAAGCTACTTATTAAAGCGGCTTTAGGAGAGCAATTGTTTGGTGAAGGTACGTATCAAGAGGTGATAAATCAACAAGATATTATGATTGAAGAGGTTGTTAAGTTAAGTGAAGAAAACTAACTAAACCTTATCATGCACCTTCGTGTGAATACCGTCATCCCGATAGCGCGGATTTGTAATCCGTGACCCTTATAGTGTAGATTTGCATCTCCTATACATGCGAGTAAGTTAATATAGAGTATTGTTTTTGATGTTCTTTTTGTATCCCCGGATAGCGCGGATTTGTAATCCGTGAACCCTTATAGTGTAGATTTGCATCTCCTATACATGCGAGTAAGTTAATATAGAGTATTGTTTTTGATGTTCTTTTTGTATCCCCCGATAGCGCGGATTTGTAATCCGTGAACCCTATAGTGTGGATTTGCAATCTGTATCCATAAGTGTAAGTTAATATAGAGCATCGTTTTTGATGTTCTTTTTATATTTATAAAAAGCTTAAATGGTATAAAAAATAATTAGGTCTACAAAAGATAAAGGAACA
>Ga0209344_10004448_pt1 | contig 12877 bp, 10 predicted proteins | sample Cruoilmetagenom6_FD_187293 | JGI IMG/M metagenome (GOLD analysis project Ga0209344, IMG submission 187293) | Oil polluted marine microbial communities from Coal Oil Point, Santa Barbara, California, USA - Santa Barbara Oil Seep Sample 6 (SPAdes)... | ecosystem: Environmental > Aquatic > Marine...
TATTATCAAATTTAGGATCATTGAAGTATTTTTCGGCTAGCTCTGAAACAGTAAATATTGGTCTGTCAGAAAATTGACCATATTGTTCTTGTAATTCAGCATACAATCGTATTGCTGAAATTTTTAAATAATTAATGATATAATCGTCATCGCTACTTAAGTCTGCGCCTATATTACGAGTATTGATATATACAGATATATCATTTAGGTATTTATCGAATTTGTTGTTTAAAATTGTATAGCTATATTCATTTTCGGCAATTGTCGCATTCTCTGGAAAGTCCTTAACAAAGTAAACAATTGTATTTTCAGTTTCATTAGAAATACATTTTTCATAATAGGCCTTTTTACTGTTTAAAGGTCTTTTAAAGTTTACTTTAAAAACCGCATTATCAGCCTTTGCAGATACTTTTAAATCTGATAACAGAAGTTGAAATTCTTTTTCTGAACTTTTCTCTCGGTGTAAACCTTTAGTTATAGAAACTAATCTTGAAAACATACTGTCTTTCATTATAAATCTAATTGAATACGGTTAGCAGCTTCTTTCTTTTTATCGTCGATTACTTTTGCATAAATCTGTGTGGTACGCAATTCTTTATGTCCTAATAACTTTGAAACTGTATAAATATCAGTGCCTAAAGTTAGTTGTAAAGTTGCATAGGTATGTCGCGCACAATGAAAGGTAATGGTTTTTGAAATACCGGCATTCATCATCCATTGTTGCAACTTCAAATTTGACCAGGCACTATAATGTAATCCTTGAAATACTTTTTCATCTGGTTTTCTTTCCTCACCTAAAAACTCTCTGGCTTGATCTGAAATCGGTAATGTTTCAGCTCCTTTAGTTTTCTTTTGACGAAATCTGATATAGAATCCCATTTCTTTAGAATGTTGTATTTCCGACCATATTAATTTTTCAATATCAGACCAACGTAATCCGGTTAAAGATGAAAAAATAAAAGCTTTCTTTAAAATTGGCAATTCACAATCTGTATTAACTGCCTTTTGTAATTCATCAAGTGTTAAAAATTCTCGTTGAGGTTCTCCTTGTTTGAAATACTCTACTCCGTTAGCTGGGTTTACCTTTAATATGCCATCTTTAACAGCTTGTTTTAATGCTGCTGAAAATTTACCATAATATGAATATTTAGAGTTTTGTGATAGCTTTTTACCTGCTCTTGCCATTGCATCTTTTTCTAAATACTCTTTAAATCGTTCTACAAAAGATTTATCTACGTCTTGAAAGCTAACATCAGTAGGACAGAATATTTTTAAATGCTTCAACATACTATTCCAATTACCATAGTTGCCAGAGCTTGTGTTTTTCTTTTCGGCTAAAGCAGTTATATAGGTAATAAAACTTCCCTTTAATTTCTCTATATCTTGAAATCCATATACTCCATTTTGAAGTTCTATTTGGCGTTGTGCACAAATAGTTTCGGCAAGCTGTTTTGTCTTCTTGTTGACGTCTCTTTCAGTTTTGTTTTTTGGATTAATCGTTAAATACAATCTCAAATACTCGGTTTTACGTTTCCCTTTATGATAGTAATCTAAATACAAACTAATTTTTTCATTCTTCTTGCGTTGTCTTAATGTTACTTTCATAATGAATTAATTAAAAAGGTTTTCAATTTGTGATCTGGCAATTATTCTTTTTCTTCCAAAAGAAACAGCTTTTAAACGTCCTTGTTGGATCATTCTTTGAATGGTCCATCTACTTACACCAATTAGTTTAGAGGCATCAGTAACACTTAAAAAGTCTTTGTTATTTACAGTATTATGAGAAGTGAGAGTAGGTTCGCTTTTTTGTTCCTGCATATCAATAGTGAGAGTAGATTGTATTTTCTCTTGACGCTTTCTTACCTTATAAGCTTTACCTGCACAAACAGATGTACAGTATTTAGTAACTGTGGTTCGTGCTGTAAAGGCATTACCACAATGCTTACAAGTTTTAGGAATGAATAAATTACTGCTCATAAATGGTGCTTTATGTAGCGTTATGGTGCAACGTGGGGCAATATGGTGCATCATTTCGCCAATCTTTTTGCCAACAGATTTGGGCAACAAATCCATGTTTTAGGCAACAGATATGAAACAAATTTACTTAAAAAAAGGCAAATAGACAACAATAAAAAGAAATTAAAACAACATAACTTAAAGAAAAACAGTTAGTTATGTATAAAAAGAAAGTAAGTTACTTCCCGATACAAAAATTAGCAAAAATATTACCTAATAAATCATCGTTGGTAATTTCGCCTGTAATTTCTCCAAAATGGAATAAAGCTTGCCTGATATCTATAGACATAAGGTCGCCAGACAAACCAGAATCGAGTCCACTTTTTACTTTATGGATTTCTTCGAGTGCTTTTAATAAGGCATCATAATGTCTTGTATTAGTTACAATAGTTTCATTATTTCTTAAAGCTCCAGTATTAATTAAATTTAGTAGTGTTTTAGTTAACTGTTCTACACCAAAACCTGTTTTAGCCGATAATAATTGAATCTCAGGAATTTCAGCTTGCATCTTTGCTATTTGGATATCGTCCACTTTATCAATTTTATTTGCAATAACTATCAAAGGTTTTAAAGGGTATTTATTTTTAATCTTTTCCAATTCTACTTTAAACTTAGAACTTTGTTCTTTAAATGCTTCCGAATCGAACAAATAAATAACCACTTGGGCTTGTTCTATTTTTTCAAACGTCTTTTTAATTCCAATACTTTCAACAACATCTTTTGTTTCTCTAATACCTGCAGTATCAATAAAACGAAAACCAATGCCACCAATTGAAATTTCGTCTTCAATAGTATCTCTTGTGGTTCCTGCTATTTCAGAAACGATAGCTCGTTCTTCATTTAATAAGGCATTAAGCAAAGTGGATTTTCCCACATTGGGCTCTCCTACAATAGCAACTGGAATTCCGTTTTTAATAACATTTCCAACAGCAAACGAATCTATTAACCGTTTTAAAACAAACATGATTCGTTCAACTAAATCTTTAAATTGGGTTCTATCAGCAAATTCAACATCTTCTTCTGCGAAGTCTAATTCTAATTCTATTAAAGACGCAAAATTCAGTAATTCTTCACGAAGTTTTGCAATTTCACTTGAAAATCCACCACGCATTTGTTGCATGGCTATTTGATGCGAAGCTTCATTTTCACTAGCTATTAAATCGGCTACAGCTTCTGCCTGACTTAAATCTAATTTTCCATTTAAAAATGCTCTAAGGGTAAATTCTCCAGCATTTGCCATTCTACAACCATGTCTTAAAAACAATTGTAAGATTTCTTGTTGAATATAGACTGATCCATGACAACTTATTTCAACAACATGTTCTCCAGTATAAGATTGTGGATTTTTAAATAGGGAAACTAAAACTTCGTCTATAGTTCTTTTTTCATCAACAATATGTCCTAAATGGATGCTATGAGTTGCTTGGCTTTTTAAATCTTTATTATGTATTGATTTAAATAACTTTGAAGCAATTATAATGGCATCGTTACCAGATAAGCGAATAACAGCAATAGATCCAGCTCCAGAAGGTGTTGCTAATGCTATAATAGTGTCAGATTGATTCATATTGCAAAAATAGTAAATTGAAAGCATTAAATAGAGTCAATTTTATTAAGCAATTCTTAACAGATATAATTTGTTAATACTATTATATTTGCAAAAAATTAAACTAATAAATTATGCTTAAAAATATCATTGCATTAGCGCTTATAATACTAACTTTAGTATCATGTAAAGAAAAAACACAAACAGCTAATGGCTATATTTTAGAAGGGAGTATTGATAAATCTGCTGATAACATGGTGGTTAAAATTCTCCAGTTTGATGATAATAAGGAAATTTTAATTGATTCTGCTACCATTAAAAATGGAAAGATCACATTAAAAGGAACAGTAGATAGTCCAGATATTTATTACATTACTATTCCTGGAATTTATGGAAATATGCCAATTATTTTAGAAAATGAGAATATGTCTATTACCTTTTATAAGGACAGTTTAACTAAATCTTTAGTAAAAGGAAGTAAAGAAAATAATCTTTTAAAAATATATTATGATGACTCAGAAGTTTTAAGAATTAAAAACGCCCAACTTGGACAACGTTTTAGAACAGCTAGTGAAACCAAAGACACATTAAAAATGGCTGAAATAAGAATGGAATTTGATAATATTCTTAAGACTACCAATAACAAGCACCTAGAATTAATAAAGTCAAACACCAACTTAGTTACAAGTGCTGCTATTCTAGAAAGCTTATTACGTTCTAAACAGATAACTAATAAAGAAGCAGAACCCATTTTTAATACATTTTCAAAAGATGTTTTAAGTAGCAGGTTTGGAAAAAATATAAACGAATTATTATCTGTATCATCTACTAATATTGGAGATGTTGCTCCAAACTTTACAGCTCCAAACCCAGAAGGGAAATCAGTATCATTATCTGATATTAAAGGAAAAGTAACAATCATCGATTTTTGGGCAGCTTGGTGTGGACCTTGCAGAAGAGAAAACCCGAATGTGGTTAAAGTCTATGAAAAATATCATGAAAAAGGACTTGAAATTATTGGTGTGTCATTAGATGGCTCTCCTAAACAAAATGATGCTAAGGCTGCTTGGTTACAAGCCATTGAAAAAGATAATTTAACTTGGCATCAGGTTTCAAACTTAAGTTTCTTTAACGATCCTGTTGCAAAACTATATAACATTCAATCTATTCCTTCTACCTTTATTCTTGATAGTGAAGGAAAAATTATTGCAAAAAATTTAAGAGGCGAAGCTCTTGAGGCTAAAATTGCTGAATTATTAAATTAAGTAAGAGAATAATTACTAATAAAAGAGCCTTTCAAAATGAAAGGTTTTTTGTTTTATATCTTTCCCAATTTCTTTAAAACAAACAATAACACTATTGGTATTGCCAATAAAAAAATTATTAATAAGTGTTCTTCAAATAACCATGAAGCGAGTATTAATGTCAACACATAACCACCAATAGCTCCTCCAAAATGGGCATCATGACCAATATTACCTAACTTATTTTTCATTCCGTAGATAGAGTAAAGTAAATAGCCAATCCCAAAAATATAAGCAGGAATAGGAATTGGAATAAAAAACAAATACAAGCTCATATCTGGTCTAAGAAGAATAGCCGAATAAACAATTCCCATAACTGCTCCACTGGCTCCTACAGCACTATAATGAAATTCGTTTTTATGAAAATAAAAAGATAATAAACTACCTAACAACAAACTCCCTAAATAAACAATTAAGAAATACACAGTGCCTAAAAAGCCAATAACAATATCTGCAAAAATGTAAAGTGTAAACATATTAAAGAACAAATGAGCCGTATCTACATGTAAAAACCCAGAACTAAACATTCTAAACTGTTCTCCTCTAGTGATGCCTCCAACATTAAATTTATATTTTTCGAAAAAAGTAAAATCACTAAACCCTTTAAAAGAAACAATTCCATTTGCAGCGATTATAATGATTAATACCAAACTTAAATTGCCCATAAATTCTAAACGTTATATTTTAAATATACCATATATTTGTTCTTGCAAATCTAAAATTAATTAATGCAATTTCTTGCTTACATTTTAATTTATCCGTTTTTATGGTTTATTTCCATTTTACCATTTAGATTACTTTATCTTTTTTCTGATGGTGTTTATGTGCTAATCTACCATATAATAGGCTACAGAAAGAAAACGGTTCATGAGAATTTAAATCTTGTTTTTCCTGATAAATCTGAAAAAGAAATCAAACAAATCACCAAAAAGTTCTATCATCATTTATGTGATATGATTGTCGAGTCTATTAAATCGATGACCATCTCTGAAAGTGAAATGAAAAAGAGATTTCTATTTATAAATCCAGAAGTTATTTTGGATCTTGAAAAAGATAACAAAAGTATTGTATTAATGTGTGGTCATTATGCTAGTTGGGAATGGGTTTTCATTCTTCAAACTTATGTAAACCATAAAGGATATGCTATTTATAAACGTTTGGAAAACAAATATTTTGATGCTCTAGTAAAACGCATTAGAGCCAAATACAACAGCTATTTAATTACAACAAAAGAAACATTTCCTGTTTTAATTAATGCTAAAAATAATGGCGAATTAACCATTAACGGATTCGCATCAGATCAATCTCCAAAACACGATAAAGCTTTTCATTGGAATGAGTTTATGAACATAAAAGTGCCTGTCCATACTGGAGCCGAAATGTTATCAAAAAAACTAGATATGGCTGTTGTTTTTTTAAAAGTAAAAAAAGTAAAACGTGGCTATTACGAAGCAGCAATTTTACCTATCACAAAAACGCCTAGAGATTATAAAGATTACGAAATAACAGATATCTTTTTAAAATTACTAGAAGAACAAATTTATGAAGCTCCAGAATACTACTTATGGACTCATAAACGTTGGAAGCATAGAGATAAAGTTCCTAAGGAATTTAAATAATCTAACTGCCTATATTATTAATTTCAATTATAATTTTATCTGCTAAACTATCTGCCTCTTGTTGTGTAGGAGCTTCTGTGTACACACGAATAATAGGCTCTGTATTACTTTTACGTAAATGTACCCAACTGTTAGAAAAATCAATTTTAACACCATCAATAGTGGTTAGTTTTTCGTGAGCATATTTAGCTTCCATTTGTTTTAAAATGGCATCAACATCTATTTCTGGTGTCAATTCTATTTTCTTTTTACTCATAAAGTAAGATGGATAACTAGCACGCAACTCACTTACTTTCATTTTTCTTTCAGCCAATAAACTTAAAAACAAGGCAACACCAACTAAAGCATCACGACCATAATGAGATTCCGGATAAATAATTCCTCCATTTCCTTCGCCTCCAATAATGGCATTATTTTTTTTCATTAATTCTACCACATTCACTTCACCAACTGCACTAGCTTCATAAGTGCCTCCATGTTTTTCAGTAACATCTCTTAAAGCTCGCGTAGAACTCATATTACTTACTGTATTTCCTGGTGTTTTACTTAATACATAATCTGCACAAGCAACTAATGTATATTCTTCGCCAAACATCTCTCCTTTTTCATCTATAAAAGCTAACCTATCAACATCTGGATCGACAACTATCCCTAAATCTGCTCGTTCTTTTACAACAGCTTCAGATAAATCTGTTAAATGTTCTTTTAAAGGCTCTGGATTATGTGGGAAATGACCATTTGGTTCGCAATACAATTTTACTGGATGCACACCTAATCGTTCTAATAATAAAGGAATAGCAATTCCTCCAGTAGAATTTACACCATCTACCACTACTTTAAAATTAGCATTTTCTATCGCTTTTTTATTAACCAAAGGCAATTCTAAGACCGCATCAATATGCATATCTATATAAGCTTGGTTTTTAGTAATTTTCCCTAAACTATCCACATCAGAAAAACTCATAGCATCACTCTCTGCAATCTCTAATATTTTAGCTCCTTCTGCTCCATTTAAAAATTCTCCTTTTTCATTTAAAAGCTTTAAAGCATTCCATTGTTTCGGATTGTGGCTAGCTGTTAAAATAATACCTCCATCTGCATGTTCCATTGGAACAGCAATTTCAACAGTTGGCGTGGTTGACAAGCCTAAATCAATAACATGAATGCCTAAACCTACAAGCGTATTCATGACTAAATTCTGAATCATTTCTCCCGAAATTCTAGCATCACGTCCAACCACAACTCTGTAATGTTCTTTACTACGTTGTTGTTTCAGCCAAACTCCATAAGCAGATGCAAATTTAACAGCATCAATAGGCGTTAAATTATCTCCAACTTGTCCTCCAATAGTTCCACGAATTCCTGAAATAGATTTTATTAATGTCATATACTTGTTTTAATTTTAACAAATATACAATTACAAATCAAAAATCAAATCGCAAAACTTCAAGAGTAATTTGTAAATTCACCAAATGAATTACTTAGCGCATATTTACTTGTCAAGAGATAACAATTTAATAACAATAGGAAACTTTATGGCAGATAGTATTCGAGGGAAAAAATACCAAACCTATCCTCTAGAAATACAAATTGGCATTCTACTACATCGCGAAATAGATACCTTTACAGATGCGCATCCTATTGTAAGGCAAAGCACTAAAAGGCTTCACGAAAATTATAGCCATTATAGTGGTGTTATTGTAGATATTTTATACGATCATTTTTTAGCTAAAAACTGGCTAGATTACTCTTCTGTTCCTTTAGAAATTTATACCGAAAATTTCTATGAAATTGTTGATTCTAATTTTGAAATTCTTCCTTCTAGAATTCAGAAAATGATGCCATACATGATAGCAGATAATTGGTTATTAAATTATGCTAGTATTGAAGGGATTCAACGAGTTTTAAATGGTATGAATAGACGCACAAAATATGTGTCTGGCATGGACAAAGCCACGTTCGAATTACAAAAATATTACAGTGAATTTGAAAACGAGTTTACGCTGTTTTTCAAAGAACTAATAGCTTTTACAGAAGTGAAACTAATAGAAATTACAGAAAGATTAAATGCCACCCTATAAAAGATAATATAGAAAACAAATTCTATATCTGTACTTAATTTCGTAAATTGGATTTCCCATAAACCAAAATAACCCTACAAAGCATGGCAAAGAAAACCAAACGCATTATAAAAATAGTATTAGGTGCTGTTGTTTTCTTAACACTTCCAAGTGTCCTGTTTTTTGGTTTTGTTTATTTTAAATACAACGAAGATGTTCCTATTGGAGCTAAAGGCATTGAAGCAGATGCTTTAGCTACTAAAATGCTTGATGCATTAGATTATGTAGCTTATAAAAAGACAAATTATATTGAATGGACTTTTAAAAGAAAGCATCATTATCAGTGGTTGAAAACCGAAGGACTTTGTCATGTTTTATGGGAAAGCTACAAAGTTGAATTAGATTTATTAAATCCGTCTGAAAGCAAAGCCTTTGTACATAGTTTTAGAGTGCACAACGAAAAAGCAGATGAATTAATTGAACAAGCAACCACTTTTTTTAATAATGATTCCTTTTGGCTGGTTGCTCCATATAAAGTGTTTGATGAAGGTACAGAACGACGAATAGCAACTACAAAAAATGGTGAAGAAGGACTCTTAATAACCTACACATCTGGAGGAACAACACCTGGAGATTCTTACTTATGGTTATTAGACGAAACTGGCAAGCCTAAAAGTTTTAGAATGTGGGTAGATATTTTACCAATTGGTGGACTTGAAGCTTCTTGGAGCGATTGGACAACAACTGAAAGTGGCGCACAATTACCAACCTTTCATAAACTGCTGTTTATTGGTCTGGAAATGGGAGATGTTATTGGTACAGAATAAGTTTTGGTGTTTGGTAAATTAAAATTTATAATCTTGTTTCTTGTTTCTAAATCTTACTTTTTCTGCCCTTTAAACTGTTGTTCTTTCAACTTAAACAACACATTAAACGTTGTTAAACTACCATAACTTCTGGTTATGTATTGTTGTAAATCAATCTTTTCTTGCTCATCAAGATTACTCGAATTTATTTTTTGTTCCATAACTCGCAATCTATCTCGAACCATTGTTATTTTATGAAAGAATTTATCTATTGGAATTTCGCTGGATTTTAAGCTCGTATCTCCTGGTTCTAAAATCAATTTACCACCTTTCCATTTGTCTGCAATGTGTACCACTTCTGTTACATCGCTCCAACGTTTTAAAATCTGTACCAAGCTGCTTTCCACTTCAGCAAAACTAACAGTATCTACATCGTCTTCAGCAGTTTCAATGACTTGAAACTGGGAGTCTATATCAATAGTTTCCAAGCCACTTTCTATAAAAGTGACCCAATAGTGTTTAGAAGTCACATTGGTAACAACTCCTTTTCCAAATTCTGGATGATTGATTCTTGAACTTATTCCTAGTAATTGCATAGAAAAATATCTTTTTAATTTGAAATACAATAATAATAAATCTGCTTTTAAACATCATTAAGATTTAACAACTAAAATTGTACCTTTGCAACTTTGCTATTTTTATGAGTCCATTCGAAGAATATATTGAGGTTCAAGGTGCTCGCGTACACAACCTAAAAAACATAGATGTGTCTATTCCTAGAGAAAAACTGGTGGTTATAACTGGTTTGTCTGGTAGTGGAAAATCGTCTTTGGCTTTCGATACCATTTATGCAGAAGGACAACGACGTTACATAGAAACTTTTTCGGCTTATGCCAGACAGTTTTTAGGTGGATTAGAACGTCCTGATGTGGACAAAATTGACGGACTTTCGCCAGTTATTGCCATCGAGCAAAAAACCACTAGCAAATCGCCACGTTCAACCGTTGGAACCATTACAGAAATTTACGATTTTTTAAGACTTCTTTTTGCTCGTGCCAGTGATGCTTATAGTTACAATTCTGGTGAAAAAATGGTTAGTTATAACGACGAGCAGATAAAAGAACTTATTACAGAATCTTTTAAAGGCAAACGCATTAATGTTTTGGCTCCTATAGTACGCTCTAGAAAAGGACATTATAGAGAGTTGTTCGAGCAAATTGCAAAACAAGGTTTTGTAAAAGTAAGAGCAGATGGCGAAATTAAAGACCTTGTAAAAGGTATGAAACTCGATAGATACAAAACACACGATATAGAAATTGTTATCGATCGTTTAAAAATTGACGATTCTTTAGATAATGATAAACGCCTAACCGAAACCATCAACACTGCCATGTATCATGGAGAAGATGTGCTTATGGTTCTAGACCAAGACACACAAGAAACCAGATATTTTAGTCGAAATTTAATGTGTCCAAGTTCAGGTATTTCTTATCCAAATCCAGAACCTAATAATTTTTCATTCAATTCACCAAAAGGTGCTTGTCCAAAATGTAATGGCATTGGCTCTTTATATCAGGTAAACGAAAATAAAATTATTCCAGACTCAAAATTATCTATTGCTGCTGGTGCATTGGCACCACATGGACCGCAAAAAAGCTCATGGATTTTTAAGCAGTTTGAAACAATTGCACAACGTTTTAGTTTCTCTTTAAACGATCCTTATAAAAGCATTCCTGAAGAAGCCAAACAGATGATTCTTTATGGTGGTAACGACAAGTTTTCTGTAGAAAGCAAAACTCTTGGTGTAACAAGAGATTATAAAATTGAATTTGAAGGTGTTGCTAACTTTATTGAAAGTCAGTATAAACACGCCGAAACTACCTCTTTAAAGCGTTGGGCAAAAGAGTATATGGATAAAGTAACTTGCAACGAGTGTGAAGGCTCACGTTTAAGACAAGAATCTTTATACTTTAAAATAAATAAGAAAAACATTGCAGATTTAGCCAATAAAGACATTGTAGATTTAGCAGAATGGTTTAACGATTTAGAGAATCATTTGTCTGAGAAACAATTAAAAATTGCAGAAGAAGTTATAAAAGAAATTAAAACCAGGCTACAATTTTTACTAGATGTTGGCTTGGAATATTTGTCCTTAAACCGAAGTTCTAAATCGCTTTCTGGTGGTGAAGCACAACGCATTCGTTTGGCTACACAAATTGGTTCGCAATTAGTTGGAGTTCTTTATATACTTGACGAACCGAGTATTGGACTGCATCAACGAGATAACGAAAAACTAATAAAATCTTTAGTGTCTTTAAGAGATATTGGTAATTCAGTCATTGTTGTTGAGCATGATAAAGACATGATTGAACATGCCGATTATGTGATAGATATTGGTCCAAAGGCTGGCAAACATGGTGGAGAAATTATTAGTATTGGAACACCTGAAGAACTAAAAACGCATCATACACTAACAGCAGATTATCTAAATGGCACCAAAGATATTGAAGTTCCTAAAATACGTAGAAAAGGAAACGGCAAGCATATAGAATTAAAAGGTTGTACTGGAAATAATTTAAAAAATGTTTCGGTAAAACTTCCATTAGGAAAAATGATTGGTGTTACTGGAGTTTCGGGAAGTGGGAAATCGACTTTAATTAACGAAACCCTCTATCCTATTTTGAATGCGCATTATTTTAATGGTGTAAAAGTACCTATGCCTTATAAAAGCATTTCTGGATTAGAGCATATAGATAAAGTTATTGATATTAATCAGTCTCCTATTGGTAGAACACCAAGATCTAATCCTGCAACTTATACTGGAACCTTCAGCGAAATACGAAGTCTTTTTGCTAAAATTCCTGAAGCTATGATTCGTGGGTACAAACCTGGACGCTTTAGCTTCAATGTTAAAGGTGGACGTTGTGAAACCTGTCAAGGTGGTGGTTTACGAGTAATTGAAATGAATTTCCTTCCAGATGTTTATGTGGAATGTGAAACCTGTCAAGGAAAACGTTTTAATAGAGAAACGTTAGAGATTAGGTATAAAGGAAAATCGATTAGCGATGTTTTAAATATGACTATTAATGAGGCTGTTCCGTTTTTTGAACATATTCCTAAAATTCATAAAAAACTAAAAACCATTAAAGATGTTGGTCTTGGTTACATTACTTTAGGACAGCAAAGCACAACCCTTTCTGGTGGAGAAGCACAACGTATAAAACTAGCTACCGAATTAAGTAAACGAGATACAGGAAACACGTTTTATATACTTGATGAGCCTACTACAGGACTACATTTTGAAGATATTCGTGTACTCATGATTGTGTTAAACAAATTAGCAGATAAAGGCAATACAGTTTTGATTATTGAACATAACTTGGATGTGATTAAAATGGTTGACCATATTATAGATATTGGTTATGAAGGTGGAAAAAATGGTGGCGAAATTATTGTTGAAGGAACACCTGAAAAAATCATTGAACATAAAAAAAGTTACACAGCTCACTTTCTTAAAAAAGAATTA
>Ga0209344_10004449_pt1 | contig 12874 bp, 9 predicted proteins | sample Cruoilmetagenom6_FD_187293 | JGI IMG/M metagenome (GOLD analysis project Ga0209344, IMG submission 187293) | Oil polluted marine microbial communities from Coal Oil Point, Santa Barbara, California, USA - Santa Barbara Oil Seep Sample 6 (SPAdes)... | ecosystem: Environmental > Aquatic > Marine >...
GGCGTCGACAACCTACCTGATCTCTATTTCGTCGACGCCCACAGCCAGATGCCCAAAGGGCTCGATCTCGACAAAATCGTGCCCTTGATGGATCAGGCCGCACTATGGCGCCAAGCCCTGTCAGACCTGACGCCCGAAGTGGCCCATGCCTTGGCTCACGGCAACGCAGAAAGGCTGTGGAATTTACCCCTCAAGTAAGGCCGACCCCTGGCAGCCCGCCTTACCCTTGATCTTTGCAAAGAGACTATCGACATCATTACAGTTGCCATGATAGCCGCAGTCGCCGCACGGAAGGCTGCGCAAAAGCGTATGAGCCAATTCATACGCCTGATTGTCAATATGAGCAGCGATGCGACGGAAAGAATTAAGACAAGCATCATCAATCACCGTCGGTGGCGACTTAACCTCTTCGCCAGTACTCTTTGCTGAGAAAATAAGATCTGACAGCTGCTTCAGCGCTTTGACCAACACTTCGAACTGGCTATCACTGCCCGCATGCCCGGTCTCGACAAGCGAGGCAGCGACAGTGCGATGAAAATCTGCATGTGCGTCTTTGGCTTTGGAAAATTCTTCAACTTCCCCATATTGCGCGTTTCCTGGACCGTGAAACCACTTTCCAATTTCGCACCGGTTGTCGCAACGAATGACCTCTATGTCGAAATCATCCTTGTGCTTATCTTGCGAAAGCTGTGCTCGCCATTGAAGATGAGCGTTCACAAAATCTTGAAAATTAATCACTTGCTCTTCCCCCCAGAAGATCAAATTGTAACTGGCTAGCCCCTTTTACTTCCAGATTGGTTTGCCCGAACCAGGCAAGCCCAGTTCATCCCACATGGTGCTGACTTTATCAACCACATCTTGATCCATGCGAATTTTTTCGCCCCATTCGCGCTTGGTTTCCGGGCCGATCTTGGTCGTCGCGTCGATGCCCATTTTGGATCCCAAACCGGAATCAGGTGACGCGAAATCCAGATAATCAATCGGCGTGTTTTCCACCATGGTCACATCGCGGGCCGGGTCGACGTTGGTCGACATCGCCCACATCACATCGTTCCAATCGCGCGCATCAATGTCTTCATCGACGATGATCACGAACTTGGTGTAGGTGAATTGGCGCAGATACGACCACACCCCCATCATGATGCGCTTGGCGTGACCGGGGTACGCTTTTTTCATGCTCACCACCGCGACCCGGTACGAGCAGGCTTCGGGTGGCAGCCAAAAATCGCGCACCTCGGGAAACTGTTGGGTGAACAGCGGTACAAACACGTCATTGAGCGCCTCGCCCAGCACGCTTGGCTCATCAGGTGGACGGCCGGTGTAGGTGCTCAGATAAATCGGTTTTTTGCGCATGGTGATGGCGCTGACCGTGAACACCGGGAACGGTTCGACATTGTTGTAATATCCGGTGTGATCGCCGTAAGGCCCTTCGTCACCCATTTCCGACAAGCTGACGTGGCCTTCAAGAATGATTTCCGCCGTGGCGGGCACTTGCAGCGGCACCGTTTTGCAATCGACCAGCTCGACCTTGGCGCCGCGCAGCAATCCGGCGAATTGATATTCCGACAAGGTATCGGGCACTGGCGTCACGGCGGCCAAAATGGTGCCCGGGTCCGCGCCGATGGCAACTGCCAACGGCATCGGGTCGGATCGCATTTCTTTCCAACGCAGGAAATGCTGTGCCCCGCCGCGGTGGTGCAACCAGCGCATCAAGGTGGTGTTCTTGCCTGTCACCTGCATGCGGTAAATGCCCAAATTGGGCGCATCGCGCTTGTCGTTTTTGGGATCCGGTCCGGCGGTGACGACCAACGGCCACGTGATCAACGGCGCGGGTTCGCCCGGCCAGCACGTTTGGATCGGCAAATCGGCAAGATCAACGTCGTCGCCTTGGATCACCACCTCTTGGCACGGCGCGGATTTGACCGTTTTGGGCTTCATCGACATCACGGTTTTGAGCAGCGGCGCCATTTCCAGCGCTTCGCGCCACCCGCCGGGCGGTTCGGGCTGGCGCAAAAAGGCCAAGGTCTCGCCGACACTTTTCAGCTCGTCCGGTTTGCGCCCCATGCCGCGCGCCACCCGTTCGACGGTGCCGAACAAATTGACCAAAACCGGCTTTCCATAAGGCTTTCCGTCTCTATCCACTGGATTTTCGAACAGCACCGCAGGGCCTTGCTCGGCCAGCAAGCGGGTCTGGATTTCGGTCATTTCCAGCTCGGGTGAAACGGGCTTGGAAACGCGGACCAAATCGCCAGCGCGTTCCAATTCGTCGATAAAATCTCTCAATGATGCGTATGCCATGTGTCAAAGATCACAGCTTTATAGCTGCCCGCAATGAAAAAATAGACGTGCTAAACCAATGTCTAGAAAGAATGCATCATTTTCTAAATCATAAATAGATGCTTTAATTGATTGAATTCGTGGGAAACCACATTGAGGGGAGCCAACGCGTAAGCGTCGGAAACGGACACTATGGCGCCAAATGGGACGACGCCTGAACTTAGGCCTGAGACAAGAGCTGTAAGCAATGCCGATTACGCGAAGCTGATTGAAATCGGCATCGCGCTTTCGGCTGAGCGCAATCATCATCGCCTTTTGGAAAATATTCTTCTGGAAGCCAAAGCGCTGTGTAACGCCGATGGCGGCACATTGTATTTGTGCGGCCACATGGTCGAACGTGAAGGCGAGACCGTGTTCGAGCCGGAAGCCGACGGCAAGTACCTCAAATTCGAAATCATGCGCACAGACAGCCTCGGCATCGCCAAGGGCGGCACCACCGGCGAAGACATCCCCTTCCCGCCCATTTCCGTCTACGACATCAAAACCGGCGAACCCAACCACAAAAATGTCGCGTCCCACGTCGCCGTTTCGGGCGAAACGGTCAACATCGCCGACGTCTACGAAGCCACCGAATTCGATTTCACCGGCCCCCGCAAGTTCGACGAAAGCACCGGCTATCGTTCGAAATCATTCCTCAATGTGCCGCTGAAGAACCATTCCGGCGAAATTATCGGCGTGTTGCAGCTTTTGAACGCAAAAGCACCCGAGGGCGATTCCATTCCCTTTTCAGATGAAATCGTGCCGATGATTGAGGCTTTGGCCTCTCAGGCCGCCGTCGCCGTCGATAACCAAATGTTGGTTGAGGCTCAGGCCCGACTGATGGACAGCTTCATCAAATTGATTGCTGGCGCAATTGACGCCAAATCGCCCTACACCGGCGGTCACTGTGCGCGCGTTCCAGAACTGGCGGAAATGCTGGCCACCGCCGCCGTCGATGCCGACCATGGCGAACTCAGCGACTTCAGCCTCGACGAAGGCGGCTTTCGCGAATTGCATCTGGCCAGCTGGCTGCATGATTGCGGCAAAGTGGTTACGCCCGAATACGTGGTCGACAAAGCGACCAAGCTGGAAACGATTTACGACCGCATCCACGAAGTCCGCATGCGTTTCGAGGTCAAAAAGCGCGATCTGGAAATCGAATACTGGAAGACCGTCGCCGACGGCGGCGACGCTGACGCGCTCAAGGTTGGGCTCGACGCCCAGCTGACGCAACTCGACGACGATTACGCCTTTGTCGCTGAATGCAACGTCGGCGGCGAATTCATGGCCGATGAAAAGGTTGAGCGCCTGAAGAAAATCGCCGAACAAACCTGGACCCGCACCCTGGACGACCGGATCGGCATTTCACACGAAGAATTGATGCGCAAACAGACCGAGCCTGGCGCCACGCTGCCTGTGCAAGAACCCTTGCTCGCCAATAAGATCGATCACGTATTCCCCCGTCACGACGCGTTCGAAGATATGAATGCGGAAATCTACGGCTTTAAAATGGATACGCCGGAACAACTGTTTGATCGCGGCGAGCTCTACAATTTGTCCATCGCACGCGGCACGCTGACCAATGAAGACCGCTACATCATTCAAAATCACGTAATCCAAACCATCGTGATGCTGGGGCAATTGCCGTTTCCCAAACATTTGCGCAACGTGCCGGAATATGCCGGCGCCCATCACGAAACGTTGATCGGAACCGGGTATCCGCGCAAGCTCACCAAAGATCAAATGTCGGTGCCCGCGCGGATCATGGCGCTGGCCGACGTGTTCGAAGCGTTGACCGCTGCGGATCGCCCGTACAAAAAGCCCAAAACCTTGAGCGAAAGCATAAAAATTCTTTCGTTCATGGTTAAGGATCAACACATCGATCCGGATTTATTCCGTCTGCTTTTACAAAGCGGTATCTACAAAGAATATGCAGAACGCTTCCTCAAACCCGAACAAATCGACGAGGTCGATGTTTCACAATATCTGGACGTTGCCGCTGAATAGCCCCATATTCACCGGGCCATGATAAATACATGCCCGATACAGCACGCTAAATCATATCCGTTCGACATCCCTGAAAGCTCGTATGTGCTTGATCAGGACGGCTGGAAGGCCTTGCCTGCGGGGGGCCACGAGACTGATGCGCGCCACGCGGTGATCGCTTCCGGGTCCAACGCCTCACCACAGCAATTGGCGCGCAAGTACCAAAATCACGACCACTTGTTAGATCAACCCGTCTATGTAACACGCGCGATGTTGCATGATTTTGATGCCGTCTACAGTGCGCATTTTTCCAGTTATGGATCGATTCCCGCCACCTTGGCCCATGCCCCAGGCGCCCAAAGCCATGTCTTCGTGACGTGGCTCACTGACGGTCAATTGGCGCGCATGCACGAAACCGAAGCGGTCGGCGTTAATTATGACTACATCCGCCTGCACGGCATCAACCTCACAATTGAAGACGGCCAAACGCTCGACACCGCGCACGCATATCTGTCGTGTCGCGGATGCCTCAACCGCGATGGCAAACCCGTACCGCTGACCGAACTCGCCACCCACGGCCGCAGATGGCCTCCCATGAGCCAGCGCGAAGTGCTCGACTACGCCCGGTCATTAATCGCGCCGCACGAAGAACCGGACTCGTTTATCGAAGCGGGCCTCAAAAGCCCTGCGCTGCGCGCAAAACGCGCAGACAAACTGGCCCAAACGGCCCTTTCGCACGGCTGGGAAAAGCTGATTTTTCTCAGCTGATGATTATAAGGTCACTTGTCCAACGACCACCGCGGCAAATAGCAGCAAGCCGAAATCGCGGTTTGATTTGAACCGGGTCAGGCAGTTTTTCGGGTCGTTGATGTCCAAAGTCGCCGTCTGCCACGCCAAATGCGCCGCAGCCAGGGTGAGCGCTGGATAGAAAAAGACACTCAGCCCCGCAAGCCAGCCGCTAAGCGCCGTCAGCGCAATCGCGCCACCGTAAAAAAATACCAACCAGCCCCGCGTCGCGTCGCCAAGGCGCAAAGCCGTGGACTTAATGCCCACCAAGATGTCGTCCTCTTTATCTTGGTGGGCGTAGATGGTGTCGTAGCCCAGCGTCCACATGATGCCCGCCGCGTACAGCACCCCCGGCGCCGCACCAAGCGCCCCTTGCACCGCCGCCCAGCCCAGCAACGCACCCCAGTTGAACGACAGGCCCAAAAACACCTGCGGCCAATAGGTAAAGCGCTTCATATACGGATAGATGATCACCGTGGCCAACGACAGCACCCCGATGCCAATGGCGAAGATATTGAACTGCACCAAGATCGCCAGGCCAAGAAAACCCAAAAGCGTGAGGAACGCCACGGCTTGCTTAATCGATACCTGTCCGCTGGGGATGGGGCGATTGGCCGTGCGCGCGACTTTGCCGTCAAAATCACGATCGGCGATGTCGTTCATCACGCAACCCGCGCCGCGCATGATAAAGGCCCCCAGGGCGAACAACACCAACATCTTCACATCCGGCCATGCGCCGTCGGCGGCCAAGGCGATGGACCACCAACACGGCAACAACAATAGCCATGCGCCGTAAGGACGATCCAGGCGCATCAAGTACATGTAGGGGTGCGCGAATTTAGGCGTCACCCGGACCAGCCAGCTTTCAGTACGAATATCGCTGGCGCTTTGGGGGGGCGGAGATGGTTGGGCGATGTCAGTCATAACTGTTGTTTTACGTCATTGCTGTGCTGATATGCAAACAGGCTTATGATCTGGGCATGAGCGAATCGAAAATCATCACCCGAATTTACTGCGATCCAGACCTCGGCGGAAGCCTCGGCGCAGGGCTCGCCACCCCATTGGGCCCCGGCCCGGCGCATAAGCTGCGCGCGGTGCTGCGCGCCAAGATGGGCGACGAACTGCGGCTGTTCAATGGCCGCGACGGCGAATGGCGCGCGCACCTTGTTGATCTGGGCAAAAGCAAAGCCATGGCCGAATGCATCGCGCAAACACATACCCCTCGCCCAGAACCCGGCCCGTGGCTGGCGTTCGCGCCGCTGAAAAAAGATCGTCTCAACATGGTGGTCGAAAAAGCCGTTGAGTTGGGGGTCGAACGCCTGATCCCGGTGATCACCGCGCGCACCGAAAACCGCCGTCTCAAATATGAACGTCTGGTTCAACAAACCATCGATGCCGCAGAGCAATGCGAACGTCTCACTGTGCCTGAAATTTGTGAGCCTGTGATGCTGGAAAAACTAAACTCAATTTGGCCCCAAGATCGCACTTTAATGGTTGCGGCGGAACGCCGAAATGCGCCACCTTTGGCAACACAACTTCAAACCATCGACGGCCCCTTAGGGCTGTTGATCGGTCCTGAGGGTGGATTTGAGACACGCGAGCTTGACGGATTGCTCAAATTGCCCATTTCTATTGCGATCCATTTGGGGCCGAGAATTCTTCGCGCCGAAACGGCGGCCATTGCCGCCCTCGCCGTGATCCAAGCCCAATGTGGAGATTGGCGCGATCTATAGATCGCGTCTCATGCCGTTCTAAACAATGGATCAAGGTCATCCCATGAGCGATCAAAGCACCATCGTCACTTGCAAACGCGATCTGGTTGAATATCTCGAAAGCGGCTGTAAACCGCGCGATAAGTGGCTGATCGGCACCGAGCACGAAAAGTTCGCCTACCGCCTGGACGACCTGCGCCCACTGGATTACGACGGCGAGCAAGGCGTGCGCATCATGCTCGACAAGCTGACCCGTTTCGGCTGGAACCCGGTCAGCGAAGACGGCAACGTCATCGCCCTGCTGCAAGACGACGGATCATCGATTACGTTGGAACCCGCAGGCCAATTGGAATTGTCCGGCGCGCCGCTCAGCACCATCCACGAGACCTGCAAAGAGGTCGGCACCCACCTGCAACAGGTGAAAGCCGTCGCGGCGGAAATGGGCATCGCGTTTTTGGGTGTCGGCTATCAACCCAAATGGCCGCGCAGCGAAATGCCGTGGATGCCGAAAAACCGCTACGCGATCATGCAAAACTACATGCCCACGCGCGGCAACCTTGGCCTCGACATGATGCAGTCCACCTGCACCGTGCAGGTCAATCTCGACTTCGACAGTGAAGCCACCATGGTTAAGATGTTCCGCGTGTCACTGGCGCTGCAACCCATCGCCACCGCGCTGTTCGCCAACTCGCCGTTCAAGGATGGCAAGCCCACCGGCTACCTGAGCTACCGCAGTCACATTTGGACCGACACCGATCCCGACCGCACCGGCAACTTGCCGTTTGTGTTTGAAGACGGGTTTGGCTTTGAGCGTTACGTGGATTACATGCTCGATGTGCCCATGTACTTCGTTTATCGCGATGGCACCTACATCGATGCAACGGGTCAGTCGTTCCGCGATTTTCTCGATGGTAAATTGGCCGTATTGCCCGGCGAGCAGCCGACCCTGAAAGATTGGGAAGACCACCTGACCACCGCATTCCCCGAAGTGCGCCTCAAACGCTACCTCGAAATGCGCGGTGCCGACGGCGGCCCGTGGAGCCGCCTGTGCGCCTTGCCGGCGCTGTGGGTCGGCTTGCTGTACGATTCCGGCTCCTTGGACCACGCCTGGAACATGATCAAAGATTGGACCATAGAAGAGCACGATCATCTGCGCGCCATGGTCCCGGAAATGGCGCTCAACACGCCGTTCCGCGATGGCACCGTAGGCGATATCGCGATGGATGTTTTGGAATGCGCGCACGAAGGTCTGGTGCGCCGCAAGCGCTTGGATGGCGTCGGCCTGGATGAAAGTCGGTTCCTCAAGCCCCTATTTCAGATCGCTGAATCCGGTTTAACCCCAGCCGAAGACTTGCTGTTCGCCTATGAACGGCGCTGGAAAGGCTGTATCGACCCAATTTTTCGCGAATATGCATATTGATCAATATGTTGGAGCGTAAGCTTCGACATTGCCAACGTTTCCTAGCCCATGATACGATTCGCCACGCAAACATTACAGTTGCGGGAACCGGGGACAAAACACCGACATGAGTGACGGCAAGATTAGCCTTGCTGAGATTGAACAGGCGCTGCATAACGGCGAATTCTGTTTCCATTTCCAGCCTAAAATATCGTTCCAAACCGGGAAAATCGTCGGCGGTGAAGCGCTGTTGCGCTGGAACAGAACCGACGGTTCTATGATGGTGCCGGGGCTCTTTTTACCCCAAGCCGAAGACAGCGGCTTCATCACCGACATCACCGCCGTGATGTTGACGGAGCTGGTGCAAGACATCGCGCGGTTGCGCGTCACCAAGCCTGACATCCAAATCGCATTCAACGTGTCCGCGCTTGATCTGCGCTCACCCTACTTGGTGAAAATGTTACGCAGCTTCATCGGCAATCAGCTGATCAACCCCGGCAACATTCAAATTGAAATCACCGAAACCGCTATCCTTGATAGCTCGGATCGCATCCACGCCACACTTTTGGATCTTGTGGCGCTGGGCATTGAGATCGTCATGGATGATTTCGGCACCGGATACGCATCCCTGGATGTGCTCAGCCAATTGCCGTTTTCCGCACTGAAGCTCGACCAAGGCGTGGTCGGACGCATGGCGGATGATTCCAAGAACACCCACATCGTGCGCTCCAGCCTTTTGATGGCGCGCGACATGTCGATCAAGACCATCGCCGAGGGGGTTGAAACCGAAGGCGCTTACACCTTCCTGCTCGCATCCGGCTGCAGCGAAGCGCAAGGCTTTTGGATGAGCAAACCGCTGCCCATCGACCAGTTCGCGCAAATTGTCAAAGACGATCCGGCCTGGCCGTCGTCGGAGCTGGGCTTTTTGTACAACGCCTGGGTCAATCACCTGTCATACCGGCGCAAGGTGTTGGACACCGTCTACACCATGACCATGACCAATCCCAGAGAGTGGGACAAGATGCCGCGCCTCGATCTGCGCCATAACCCCGCTTACTGCCGTTTGGGGCAATGGTACCGGGACGTGAAACGCGCAGGCTTGTCCGATGATGCGCACAAGAAGCTCGAAGACATCCACCGTGAAATGCACGCCGCAGGCAGCGTGTTGATCAAGACCGTGCGCGCCACCCCCGATCCCGAAGCGATCATCGAAGCGACCAACGACTTCCTGCACTTTTCCGAACAGGTGGACAAAGAGGTTTCACGCATCGTCGCCCTATCGTTCGCCGAAGGCCTGCGCGAACGCAATCCGCACGCCCTGACATCGGGCGCCGCGCATGCGCCCGCGCCAAGCTTCGACTGAACGCCGGGTTAAGCCCAGCTTTTCAACCAACCGACTATGAAGCACAGCGGCTCCAAGACTGCGCGCTCGACCCGGCCAATGATGCTGCGCCGATGTCCGCGCATTTCAAACCATATGTCTTTGGTTCGGTGGCGCGCGATGTGTTCCAGCATGCGGCGGGTCATGCGCCGCACAAGCCCCTCTTTGCCTGTGTAAGCAAAATCAACCAACGGCAGGAACAACGTGTGGTATCCTGTTTCGTGGTAAGGGCTCAGGTGGTCGCGCGAGTATTTCAACCAAATGGTATTGCGAAACCCACCAAAGCCGTAGCGTGCATTCATCGCCGTGCAGACGATCTTGCCGCTGCCGCTTTTGCCGTCGCTGTTGGCTTTATCGTACGCCGCTGTCCCAGCTTCGTAGCCGCTCCAAAAGTCGTCATCGCTGAGATTCGGATCATCGGCCGCCGCAGACACCGCGCCTTCATACGCACTGCTATCGGGTGCACCGCTTGAACCGCTGTCTCCATCATTGCCTTTATCGTTGCCATCCCCTGAAGCGGTGCTCGCCACCTGCCCAACCGTGCCTTTTTTATCCTTCAACAGATCCACTTTTTGGCGCTTGTTTGATCTACGGGATGGCCGCGGCGCCGTTGCCCCCCCCCCCAGCGCTTGTGGGCCTGAGAGTGTGGCATTGACGCTCCCTCCCAAAAGGTCGGTTTTAGTGTTCGACGTCATGGTTGTGGATTGCTCGTCGCTCTCAGTGGTCGGAGCCGACTCCTTTTGTTGCTTCTGGCGTTCTTGTTTCTGGCGGCGGGCTTGCTCCTTATCGATATTCTCTTGCGCATCGATCAAACCTTGAGCAGATGTCCCCGCTTGTGCCACCCCAGTTTCAATGACCGATTTATTTGGGTTTTTATTCGGATTCCCGTACCATCCCGTGCTCACGGCATCTTTCATGGCGTTCATCCAACCACCAAAGGACCGATAGCCTTTCTGATTTTGCGGTGTGTTCGGATCGTTGGGGGCTCTATATCCGTATCGGGCGTCCAGGGCCTTTTGGTGCGCGGTGGTCATGGAAGCCTTGCGACTTGGTGTCCTCTTGGCCGTCGGTCGGCTGAGGGCGGCGAGGGTGCGCACCGGCGACCAACCGCCGAGGGTCACCTCATATTGTCCCGGCTGCATTTTGGGGACCGCTATGTTCAGCAAATCCACATTCAGCCCGGTGGTGTCGATATTGCGGTTCGCGGCGCGCGCGGCGCCTTGTTGCGTTTGACCGGAAAGGTAATCCTGGCGAGGCACATTGAGCGTCACCGTCCTTGGTGTTTGGGGGGGCGCTTTTGCGGTCGCCTTGGGCGCTTCTCGCTGCGTTTTTGCAGCAAGTCTCTTGGCTTCATTTCGCGCCAACTGCTGCTGGTTTTGCTCAAAGGTCATCAGGTCTTCGGGGCTGTGTTCTTTTGACGGGCCAGCATAGTTACCGCTTTCGACCGTGAGGCTGCCCTTCATCAAGTTGTCGCGATAGCCTTGAACTGCTTTCTCCGCGACCTGTTCGTTGCTCAGGCCCGAGAGCGGCGCTTGGCCGGTGTTTGCTTCTTTTGCAGCACGCACCGCATCCACCCCGGCCTGGGTCGCGGCCACGGCGTCACCGGTGCGTTCATACTCCAGACGCGCGTGCTCACCGGCGAGCTTGTCCAGCGCTGAAAAACGCACATCATTGACGACTGAGATCCCTTCCAGCCCCCGCATCATCGCTGCCCCCATGGATGGGTTGACGCCACCGGGATCCGCGATGCTACCCTGCGCAATGTCACGCAAAAGCGCCTCTGGTGCCCCCGCGCGCATAAGCTCGCTTTGAAGGTTTTCGTAAGCGACTTTGTGCTCAATGATATTCACACGCTGGTCGAATTCTTGCTTTTGCACCTGTAAGGCCTGCTGGGCGAGCGCCTGTGCGTTTACTTCAAGCATCTTCTCCACAGCGGCGGGGACTTCAGCCATATGAAGGTTAATGGCATCAAGCAATTTTGCATTGTTCGAAACCGAGACTCCGGCTTTCAGCGCGTCGTACAAACCGTTTTCAATCGCCTTAGCTTCGAAGGGGCCAGATTCAATATTTCTCAATCCCTTTCCATATACGTCAGTGTATCTCTGTGCAGAGGTCTTGATCGCTTGATCGCTGGGCTTGTTGGGATCGTCCTTAAACCGACCCTTCAAGTTATCAACAATCTGATCGCGATACGAACGCTGGATCATGCTGCCGACCCCAATCACCTCGACAAAATCGTTTGCAGTTTGATGAGCCTTGTCGAATTCGGGCGAGGACATTTTTTCCGCCGTGACATTTCTATATTTGCCGCTGTCCAGCAAAGTCGAAACCTTGATTTCTTTGTAGTGTGTTTTCCCCAAAGCCGTTAAGTGGGTCGTTGTTTTGCTTTGCAGAACCGTAACGCGTTCTGGATCATGCAAAGGGTGACCCGGCTTGGTCAGCACCCGATCGATCTGATAGGTGTATTGAAAATAGTCTTTCGGACCGGTTGGCAGAGCGATTGTGTCCGCCCATGTGTCGGGAAGTGGTCCTTGATTATGATATGTATACTTACCTTTAAGCCCAAGGTAATTGACCTCTACACTTCCTGAAACACCACCGTCCTTAGAGCCATAGAAATTGGCCCCAACACCACCGACCTTCCCGCCATATTCAGCACCGATCGAAACCGATTTGTTTTCCGTATCAAAACCGAACTGCGTGCCGCCCTTGCCGATCTTGGTTTTGATGTTTCCGGTCGCTCCACCGGTTTCTGCGCTATACGAACCGCCGACCTCCACCCCCAGTTTTCCATCACTCACGCCAATATTGCCCGAACCTTTTTTAAACGCCCCATCCTTAAGGACGACTTCCCCATCTGCAGAGAACATGTCCCCAGGTTTGCCTGTTTTTTCATAATCATTTTGTCTGCGTTTGCCAGAGATGACGACGTCTTCACCGTCCGTGCTCAGCGTGTAATCAATATACCGTGCATAGGAAGGCTGTTGGTTCGTTTCATCCAAAAGCAAATCGTTTTTGGTTTCGAGTAGATTGCGGCGATACTGAATAGATCGAGGCATTTGAGGTCTCCTTTTTATATTAAGAATTTATTCCTATCATCAAATCAGTCATAAATATGCCGGAACTCGGCAAGCACCAAATTCGATTTAGGACGTTGCGTTAAGGGTTACGTTTAAGCTGCTCTATGACCCGGTCGGTCAGCAGTTTCATTTTCGGTTTGTAGGCCAAACCGGACCAATCTTTGTTGTTGAAAATCGCACGCAGCACGGCGCGGTCGATGGGAGCGAAACCGAC
>Ga0209344_10004450_pt1 | contig 12873 bp, 13 predicted proteins | sample Cruoilmetagenom6_FD_187293 | JGI IMG/M metagenome (GOLD analysis project Ga0209344, IMG submission 187293) | Oil polluted marine microbial communities from Coal Oil Point, Santa Barbara, California, USA - Santa Barbara Oil Seep Sample 6 (SPAdes)... | ecosystem: Environmental > Aquatic > Marine...
CCGATCTTCAGGCGATTCATGGATGCTGTCCGAAGCGATGCGCCAACCGGCGATCTGGCCCCTCGGGCTGATCGCCATGCTGGGCGCGGCGGGGCTGATCCTGCTGATCTATCAGATCAGCCCGTGGTTCGAGCGCAACTTCGAATCCACCGTGATGGTGATCTCCTATCTCGCCATCGGCGGCATCATCTTCGTCGAGGTCTTTCGCCGCTTCGTGCTGGAACAACAGGCGCCGTGGTCCACGACCCTGCCGCCCTTCCTGTTCCTCATCATGACGTGGTTCGGCTGCGCCTATAACGTCAAGCTGCGCACCCATCTGGCCTTTGCCGAGTTCCGCACCGCCATGCCGCGCGTCGGTCAACTGGCCTGCCTGCTGCTCGATGCGCTGCTCTGGATCGGGTTTTCCTGGGTCGTGGTCGTGACCTCGTCGCGCGTCGTCGCGAATTCGGCGGCGAATTTCCAGATCATGCTGGGCACCGACAATATCATGCAATGGTGGTTCCTGCTTTCGGTGCCGCTGGCCTTCACGATGCTGGTCGCACGGGTGCTCGAAAACCTGCTGATCGACCTTCGCAATTACCGCTCGGGCGAAACGCTGCTCCGGCAAGCCGTGATCGGAGGGGACTGACATGGCCGATTCAACAATCATCACGCTGATTTCACTGGGCGTCACGCTCTTCTTCATGCTCGGCGTGCCGGTCTTTCTGGTGATCGGCTACTGGGTCATCGGCATGTCCTTCTTCCTGGGCATGACGCTCGACAATATCGGCGCCGCGCTGGCGGATGTGTTCACCGACGGCTTCGCCCTGCTGGCGATGCCGCTCTTCATCCTCACCGGCGACCTCATCAACCGCTCCGGCATCGCCCGCAGGCTCAGCGATTTCGCCTATGCCTGCCTCGGCTGGATCCGTGGCGGGCTGGCGATGGCGGCACTCGGGGCCTGTGGCCTCTTCGCCGCGATCTCCGGCTCGAACTCTGCCACCACCGCCACCATCGGCTCGATGCTCCACCCCGAAATGGTCAAGGGCGGCTATGACGAGCGCTTCTCGGCCGCCACCGCAGCCGCGGGCGGCACCGTCGGCATCATCATCCCTCCCTCGATCATCTTCATCGTCTATGGCTTCCTCATGAACCTGCCGATCTCGGACCTCTTCGTCGCCGGGATCATCCCCGGCGCGATGATGGTCGGGGCGATGATGCTGGCCTGCTTCCTGATCTGCTGGCGCAATGGCTGGGGCTTTCTCATTCCGCTGAGCCCGCTGCGTGTCCTCAAGACGGCGATCGGCGCATGGCTCGGCTTCTTCGCCATCGGCCTCGTGCTCTGGGGCATCTATACCGGCAAGTTCTCCCCCACCGAGGCCGCCGGCGTCACCGTGGGCTTCTGCGTGATCGTCGGCTTCCTGTGCCTGCCCCTGCACCGCATAACGGGCGGCAGCGCACATACCGACGTGTCGCAGAAATCCATCCCCCAGATGCTCGTGGTGCAAGGCTTCGGCCCGCTCGAACTCCCCTCGATCACCATGCGCTCGGCCCAGATCACCGGCATCCTTGCGCCCCTCATCGCCGTCTCGGTGGTGATGCAGCAGATCCTCTCGGTGCTCGGTGCGCAGGAGGCGATCAGCGGCTTCGTCACCTCGATGGGCGGCTATCACGCGGTGCTCTTCACCTCGATGGCGATCGTCTTTGTCTCGGGCATGGTGCTCGAAAGCCTGCCCGTCACCATCATCCTGGCCCCTATCCTGGCCCCCATCGCCCATTCCGTCGGGGTCGAGCCGGTCCAGTTCGCGGTGATCTTCCTCGTGGGCGCCTCGATCGGCTTCATCACCCCGCCCTACGGGCTCAACCTCTATGTGGCCTCCGGTGTCACTGGCGTTCCCTATTTCAGACTGCTGCGCTATACGGTCCCCTATCTTGTGGCCCTGTTGACGGTCTGGGTAATCGTCGCCCTTGTTCCCAGCCTCTCAACGGCGCTTCTGGCGAACTGACGAGGGGTTTCGCGCATGGATGACGACAGGGCGTCAACGATCCCGACCAACCTTCGGCTCCTCCTGGTGATCGAGGAAATCTCCAAGGCCGGGGTGCCCGTCACCCCGACCGAGGTGAACATCGCTCTCGGCCTGCCCAAACCGACCATCCATCGCCTCTTCGCCACCCTCGAGGAAGAAGGCTTCCTGCAACGCGACATGGACGGGCGGACCTATTCGCCCGGCCCCCGCCTGCGCACCATGTCAGGCGGAATCCTGTCCTCGCTGCGCATCCGCACGGCGCGGCAGGCGATCCTGCGCCGCCTCAGCCGCGAGATCGGCGAGACCTGCAACATCGCCCTGCCCGACCGCGATGCGATGACCTATCTCGAACGGGTCGAAACCGAATGGCCGCTGCGCATCCAGCTGCCCATCGGCACGCGGGTGCCGTTCTATTGCACCGCCAGCGGCAAGATGTATCTCAGTTCGCTGACCCGTGCCCATCTTCTGAAATACCTCGCCGCCACGCCGCTCGATGCGCGCACCCCCAACACCCTCACCGACCACGATGCCCTTTTCGCCGAACTGCGCGACATCCGCCAGCAGGGCTATGCGCTCGACCGTGAGGAATTCATGGCCGACATGATCGCCCTCGCCGTGCCGGTGCCCGACACCAACGGGCGGCTGATGGCGACCCTCTCGTTCCATGCCCCGACCCAGCGCTTCACGATCCAGAAGGCGCTCGACTACCTTGACGCAATGCGCCGGGCGGCGGACGACCTTGCCGCGCTGGTCTCGGATAGCGATCAGGAATGACCATGCCCGCCCCTTGCCCCCGGCCCCTCTGATGGAGATGCTCGCCGCCAGCGCGATCGTGATGCTTGCCGCGATCCTCCATGCCTGCACGGGCTTCGGCTTTTCGGTGCTGGCCACGCCCTTCCTGTTGCTGGTCTTCGACACCGCCGAGGCGATCCAGATCAATATCGCCCTTTCGATCATGATCTCCGTGGTGCTGATGCCCCGCCTTCTGGCCGATATCGACACGGCGCTGCTCTGGCGGCTGCTGGCGGGCGGGATACTGGGCGCCCCGCTGGGGATACTGACCTATGTTTACGCGGATCCCGATCATCTGCGCATGGGCATCGGGCTGTTGCTTCTGGCGTTCACCTTCTTCGTGCTGCGCAAGTTCCGCTTTCGGCGCAGCAACCGGCGCGACGTGCTGACCGGCGCGTTCTCGGGCGCGCTCACCAGCGGGCTGGGAATGCCGGGGCCGCCGCTCATGGTCTATTTCTCGGGCGCGCCGATCCCGCCGCGCGTGCTGCGCAGCACCACGCTCACCTGCTTCCTCATCACCTATTCGATCAGCCTCGCGCTCCAGATCGGGGTCGGCTCCGCTACCGGCGAGGTGCTTCGCGCCTCGCTGATCCTGGCCCCGGCCACCGGCGCGGGCGTGATCCTGGGACAGATGCTGTTCACCCGGATCGACACGGCCGTGTTCATGCGCCTGATCTACGGCCTGCTGATCCTGACCGGGCTCTACCTTGTGATCGCCTCCGCGCTGCGGTTCTGACCCCCGCCAATCATCGCCTTGCACTTTCCGTCCATCGCCGCTCATATGGCGCTGGCATGAGACCCTCGACACGCGTGAACCGAACGACCGGCAGTTTGCTGCTCACCATCACCGGGCTGGTGATCCTGCGCGAATGGACACCAAACGCGCTGGCCGACATGATACTGCCCGGACTGGTGATCGTGACCACCCTCCTCCTGGCCCTGCAAACAAGCGCCGGGCGCTATCTCTTCGCCCTGGTCGCCCTGGCGCTGACCGTCGCGCTGGCGCTGGCCAATCCCGACTGGCAGGCGGTGACGCTCAAGGCACTCTATACCGCCGGTTTCATCTGCGCCTTCTTCACTGCCCTCGCCACCCTTCGCTTTGCGGCCGAAACCTCCGCTTCGATCCGCCGCGCCGGTCGCTTTCTCGCACAACAGCCACCGGGGCGGCGCTACCTTGCGCTGACAGTCGGCGGACAGATGTTCGCGCTTCTGCTCAATTACGGGGCCATCGCCCTTCTGGGCAGCCTCGCCACCGCCAGCGCCAACGAGGAACCCGACCCCGAAATCCGCCGCCACCGCACGCGGCGCATGTTGCTGGCGATCCAGCGGGCCTTTACCTCGATGTTGCCCTGGTCGCCGCTCTCCTTCGCCATCGCCATCTCGGTCGCGCTCATTCCCGGCGCGACATGGGCGCAGGCGGTGCTTCCCGGAATCGTCAGCTCGCTGCTGATGGCCGGCACCGGCTGGGCGCTCGATTCGATGTTTCGCCCGACCCTGTCAGGGCCGCGCCCCGCTCCCAAACCGCCCCAGGGCTCCTGGGCCTCGATCCTGCCGCTTCTGCTGTTGCTGGCGATCCTCGTCAGCAGCATCACCTTGCTGCATTACGTCACCGACGTGCGCGTGGTCGGGATGGTGATATTGATCGTGCCGTTGATCGCGATGGCATGGATCGCCCTGCAAAGCCGCAGCGCGGAACCCGAGCTGCGCATCGCCCGCAGGTTTGCGCGCTACAGCTTTTGCGAATTGCCCAATTACCGCAGCGAGATCCTGTTGCTGATGATGGCCGGCTATATCGGCACCGTCGGCGCGCCCCTGCTCGAACCCCTGCTGACTGGCCTCGGCCTCGATCTGGCGGCCCTGCCCATGCCGCTGGTCCTGGTCGCCTTCGTCTGGCTCATTCCATTGGCCGGACAGATCGGGATGAACCCGATCCTTGCGGTCACGCTGATCGCGCCGCTGGTGCCCCCGGCGGCCGAACTCGGCATTTCGCCCACCGCCCTTATCGTCGCCATCACCGCCGGTTGGGCGCTGAGCGGCGTGACCTCGCCCTTTACCGCAACGACGCTGCTTGTTGGCTCCTTCGCCCGTATCAGCGCGCGCCACGTCGGACTGCGCTGGAACGGGGGCTACTTCCTTCTGACCGCCACGATCCTGTCGGTCTGGGTCGTGATCTACGCAAGCCTCTGACCCGCTCGGTCGCGCCGCCGGTCACGGCGCGGCCCTGTACGGAACCGGGGGGTGTTTTGTGCAGATTTCATCGCGCGCCCTGTTAACCCGGCGGCTTTACCGCACCGATACCGACGCGTTACCGACGTGAAACAGACGCAATACCGAAGCATGTTTTCTTTGTTAACCAATGGCTTGCAGGGCGATTCTCCCGCTCAACCCATTTTCTTACCCGGCGGATCGAAGGGCAGGAACTCGACAGCGCTCTGCTTGACGGGGGCCGGGAACAATTTCATCAGGTTCAGGATCTCTGGCGGCATCCCCACCGTCACTTCCAGCCCAAGATCATGTGCCTCCGCCGGGGTCAGCGCATAGTCATGGGTCCAGGTCCCCGAAGCCAGCTTGCGCGCCAGCGCCTCGGCCTCGTCACGCTTCATGCGCGGCGTCATGATCTCCACGGCACCCCTTGTCACCTGGTTGATCGCCTTGTCGCTCACATCCGCCAGCACCAGCGCCACATCCGACACATGCTCCACCGGCTTGGCATCCCTCGCCGCCACGATCGAGGCGGCCGAAATCCCCATGATCTGCGGATCGATCGGCCCCAGCATCGAGAACTCTCCCATCACGATTTCATCGGCGGCAAGCGCTATGAGCGTGCCTCCCGACATCGCATAAATGGGAACGAAAACAGTGACTTTCGCGGGATGGGCCTCGACCGCGCGTGCAATCTGCATCGCCGCGATAACAAGCCCGCCGGGGGTGTGAAGCACGAGGTCGATGGGCTTGTCGTCCGGCGTCGCCTTGATCGCCGATATGATGGATTGCGCATCCTCGAGGTCGATCATCCGCGAGACATTGACCCCGAACAGGCTCCGTTTTTCCTGCCGGTGAATCATCGTGATCACCCGGCTGCCGCGCTTGCGCTCGATGCTGCGGATCGCCTGTTCCCGCCGGAACCCGAACACCCTTCCGGCCAGTATCGGTTGCAGGATCATCACTATGAAAACAATAAAGAAAAGGGTCGAGAGGTTGAATTCCATGATCGCTCCGCATCGGGTTCGCACCACTGTCCCTTCAAACTGTCGCAGCAATGGCGCGGGTTGTGAATTGAAAAATCCGCCGATCTGGGGCAAACATCCAGACGGGCACGCGGGTGCGGACCATCCAGGCGGGAACGATACCCGCGCCAAACCCGGCAACAGAGGCATGTGACATGAGACAGGCGATCATTCTTGGTTTGGTGACACTTCTGGCCGGTTGCGGCGGCGGCGACCGCTCGCGCAGCAGCGGTGGCTTTGCAGGCGCAATGCCTTTCGCCTCCGGCCCGCTCAGCCAGGCCTGCATGGTCTCTGGCCGCTCAGCACGCTCCAGCACGCTCTGCGGCTGCATCCAGGCAGCGGCCAACCAGACCCTCAGCGCATCCCAGCAACGCCGCGCCGTCGCCTTCTATACGGACCCCCACAGCGCCCAGGAAATCCGCCAGTCGGACAGCGCCTCGGATCGTCGTTTCTGGCAGGCCTACACGGCCTATGGCGAACGCGCCGAAAGGCTGTGCCGGTAGGGAGTGCCGGTCGGCTCAGCTCTTGAGCCGATAGCCCCGCGCGAACATCCGCCACGCAATGAACGAGACCGCCAGAACCGACCCCAGCCCGACCGCCAGGCCCAGCCAGGGCGAACTGTCCGACACGCCGATCATGCCATGCCGCACCCCGTCAATCATGTAGAAGATCGGGTTGAAATGGGTGATTTCGTTCAGGACAGGCGGCAGCGCCTGCACCGAATAGAACGTCCCCGACAGGAACGCCAACGGCGTCACGATAAAGTTGGTAATCGCGGCCATCTGATCGAATTTATTGGCAAAAATTCCCGCTACCATGCCGATCGCCGACAACAGCGCGGCACCAAGCAGAATGAAGGTCAGCATCCATATCGGGTGCACAGGCACGATCCCCAGCACCACCAATTGCCCCAGGGCAACGGCCAGCGCCACGATCAGGCCCCGCCCGACTCCGCCCGCCATGTATCCCAGCACCATCTCGACCGGGCTGAGCGGCGGCATCAGCGTGTCCACGATGTTGCCCTGCACCTTCGAGATGACGATCGAGGACGAGGTATTGGCAAAAGCGTTCTGGATCACCGTCATCATCAGGATACCCGGCGCGATGAAGGTGGTGAAATCGACCCCCATCACGTCGCCCCGGCGCGGTCCGATGGCGATCGAGAAGATCAGCATGAACAACCCCGCCGTGACCAGCGGCGCCAACAGGGTCTGGGTCCAGACCGAGAGGAAACGCTGCACCTCGCGCGAGGCCAGCGTGTAAAGCCCCAGCCAGTTCACATAGCCGAAGCGGCGTGTGCCCATATCGGTGATTTCGCTCATGCTGTTCCTCCGTTCGCGGGTGATTCGATGCCTTGTAACTTACTGGTGAGTGATTAGAATAGGGGCGACTACGGATAGTGCAGGGCGGCGCGGGCAACCGGCCGCCTTTTGAGATAGGAAACAACCATGTCCTGGAGCGACGAACGCGTCGAACTGCTGAAGAAACTATGGGGCGAAGGCCAGTCCGCCAGCCAGATCGCCAAGGAACTTGGCGGCGTCACCCGCAACGCGGTGATCGGCAAGGTGCACCGGCTCGGCCTGTCGAACCGGAACGGGTCGGGCGCAACCGGCGCCGAGAGCGCGACCAAGGCGAAGCCGGCTGCCAAGCCCGAGGCCAAGGCCAAACCCGCCAAGCCCGCGGCCAAACCCGCACCCAAGCCCGCGCCCGAAGCCAAGGAACCCGCAAGCCCCGTGCAAGCGGCACCCGTGTCGCGCGCCAAGCAGATCATCCCGGCCGGGCAGCCCCTGCCGCCGCAGCCCTCGGCCAACGAGATCGACCCGGCCGCATTGGCCAAGGTCAGCGAGATCGAAAAGAAAGCCAAGCGGCTGACACTGATGGAACTGACCGAACGGACCTGCAAATGGCCCGTGGGCGACCCCGCGACCGAGGATTTCTGGTTCTGCGGGTTGCCCGTTCAGGCAGGGAAACCCTATTGCGAGGCCCATGTCGGCGTCGCCTTCCAGCCGATGAGCAGCCGGCGCGACCGCAAACGCTAAAGTCCCGCGCCGTTGACGGCGCACTGAACCCGAAAAGCGTGCCCTGCCCTGCAGCGCACGCTTTTCCTTTTACTCGAACAGTTTGAACAGTTCCTTCTTCAGCTCGTCCTCGACCTTGTCGCGAACCGCGTCCTCGGCCGATTGGCCCTCTTTGATCGTCAGACCCAGTTCCTTTTCGAGCTTGCGGTTCAGTCTCCGTTTCGCCTTCGCCTTGAGCTCTTTCTTCTCTTCCTTGAAGTTGAGGTCGATCGCGGCCTCCAGGTCGGGCTGGATGCGCGGGTTGGCCCAGGGGCCACGGATGCGCACCGGAATGGCAAAGCCCTTGCGGTTCTCACCCTCCAGCAAGGTCGGCGTGAATGTGTAATCGATATCGCGCGCGCCAAGCCCGATGCGCCCCTCGCCGCTGGCCTTTGCGAGCGGCAGGCTCATCGCGAGATCCTTGTTGAACAGATTGCCTTGCTTCATGGTGAAACTGGCGTTGAGGCTGTCAAAAACCGTCGTGCCACCGCTGACATCCCCCGAGCGCATCAGCCGGTCCAGGTCGATCCCTGAAATGACGCCACGCCCCGTGCCAAGCGACCCTTTGCCCTCGAGGCTGTTCATGATCGCATGCAGCGACCGGCCGACACCCAGAAAACTGACCTTGCCGTCGGCCTTGGCCGAGAACCTGGAGATATCGACAGCATCTGACAGGAATGTCTCAAGGTTGATCCCGCTCGCGTCCATATTGCCGCCCACTGACAGGCCCGACCGGTTGTTCAGCACGAACTCGCCTGTGACCAGCCCGTCATAGGCGCGCAGTTCGCGCAGCGCGAAGACAAGGCGCGCGTTGGTGAGGGTCATCAGGACACGGGTTTTTCCAATCGCCAGATCACCCAGGTCCACGCTGTCGGCGACCAATGCAATCTCGGCATCCGCCAGTCCCAAAGCACTGGCGTCGATCTTGGTCTTCGGCCAGCCATCGGTCGGGACATTGCTTCCGCCGCCACTTCCCGAGCCACCACTTCCCCCGCCACCCTTGGCGCCCCCCCCGGCATCACCTCCTGCAGCCAATGCCGAAAGATCGAGCGCGCCAGCGTTGAGCTGCATGTTGAGCCGCGGCTTTGCGCCGCCGAGGAACACGTCAGCAGCACCGTTCAGCCGGTTGTCGTCCAGTGTCAGGGATGTCTCGCGCAAAGAGAGGCGCATATCCTCTGAAACCGTAAGATCCGTATCCAGCACGATGGCGCGACCCAGTCCTCGGGGAACATCGACACCAGGGACACCAAGCGCCGCCAGGAAAGCGGCCGTATTACCGATATCGGCGCGAAGCCGCCCGCCCAGTTGCGGAACCGTGCTCGCGCGACCGTCAAAGGACAAGCTGCCGCCCTTCGCCTTGATATCCGCCTGAAGGCCGGACACCCCGCCGTCGATAAAGGTGCCCACCTGTGAGAGCTGCCCCGAAACCCGGATGATCTCGCTCGCGTAGCGGGCTGCCGCCTCGAATGTCGCGGCCCCTTCGTAATCCGGCCAGCGAAGGTCAAGATCGATATCCGACAACGCGACCTCGTCGCCGGTGCCATGATCGAGATAGCGCAACGTCGCCTTGGAAATCAGCGCTCGGTCCAGTGTGAGGGCAAGCCGCTCGGAACGCGCAGGTGCGCCGCTGCCACTGCCGTCGCCGCCTCCGGATTGCCCCGAAGGCGCCACGCCCTCGACGCCCAACTCCCAGTTGACGCGCCCGTCCGAGGCGCGTTCCAGCAGAATCCTGGGGTTCACCGCTTCCAACCCGGTGATGCGGATCTCGCCACCAAACAGCGCCGCAGGTTCCACGCCGATCTTCAGACTGTCGGCCTCCAGCATCGGCCCGGCCTTGGACCACGCGGCATTGGCGACGATCACCTCTCCGGTGCTGACCCCCAGAACGGGATACAGGCTGACCTTCGTTTCGCCGCTCATGGTCACGTCGCGACCGGTGGCATTGCTGATCTGCTCGGCGGCGATCTTCGCGATCCGGTCGCCCGGCAACATCAGGAGCGACACCACCACGACCGCGACCAGAACGACTACAAGCCCAATCAGGCGCACCAACACCCGCATCGCGAGACCCCCGTCTTACCTCCCTTCAAGATGTAAGCGGCGACGCTGTTGTGAACAACCGTTTTCCCTTCCCGCGAGGCGCCTGCTGAACTATATGCCCGCCATGAGCACCAATCCCCCTGACCTGCGGCCCGACCTGGCCCGCGCCCGCATCAGCGAAACCAACCGTGCCGGCCAGCCGACCATCGGCATGGTCTCGCTCGGATGTCCCAAGGCACTCGTCGACAGCGAACGCATCCTCACCCGGCTGCGGGCCGAGGGCTATGGCATTTCGCCCGATTATTCGGGGGCCGATGCGGTGATCGTCAATACCTGTGGCTTTCTTGACTCCGCCAAGGCCGAATCCCTCGAGGCGATCGGCGAAGCGTTGAATGAAAACGGCAAGGTCATCGTGACCGGCTGTCTGGGCGCCGACCCGGCATATATCACCGGGGCTCACCCCAAGGTGCTGGCTGTGACCGGCCCTCATCAATACGAACAGGTGCTCGACGCGGTGCATGAAGCCGTTCCGCCCGCGCCCGACCCCTTTGTGGACCTGCTGCCCGCCAGCGGCGTGAAACTGACCCCGCGCCATTACAGCTATCTCAAGATTTCCGAGGGCTGCAATCACAAGTGCCGGTTCTGCATCATCCCGGACATGCGCGGCAGACTGGCCAGCCGCCCGGCCCATGCCGTCCTGCGCGAGGCCGAAAAGCTGGTCGAGAACGGCGTGCGCGAACTTCTGGTCATCAGCCAGGACACCAGCGCTTACGGAGTCGATATCAAGCACGCCGAATCCAATGGCCACCGCGCTCATTTCACTGACCTTGCGCGCGACCTTGGCAGCCTTGGTGCCTGGGTGCGGCTGCACTATGTCTATCCCTACCCGCATGTGCGCCAGCTTGTCCCGCTGATGGCCGAGGGGCTGATCCTGCCTTATCTGGACATCCCCTTTCAGCACGCCCATCCCGATACGCTCAAGCGCATGGCACGTCCCGCCGCCGCCGCGCGGACACTGGACGAGATCGCGGCATGGCGGCGCGATTGCCCCGACATCACGCTGCGTTCCACGTTCATCGTCGGCTACCCCGGCGAGACCGAGGACGAATTCCAGACCCTTCTCGACTGGCTGGACGAGGCGCAGCTCGACCGCGTCGGCTGCTTCAAATACGAGAATGTCGAGGGCGCGCGCTCGAACGACCTGCCGGATCATGTGGACCCGGATATCAAGCAGGACCGTTGGGAACGCTTCATGCAGAAGGCGCAGGCGATTTCCGAGGCGAAACTGGCCGCAAAGCTCGGCAGCCACCAACAGGTTATCGTCGACGACATAGATGCCGACGGAATCGCCACCTGCCGGACCAAGGGGGACGCCCCCGAAATCGACGGCTGCCTGTTCATCGATGAAAATACAGCGCGCCTGTCGGTGGGTGACATCGTGACCGTCGAGGTCGACGAGGCAGGAGAATACGACCTTTGGGGACGCCTTACCGCTCACGCTTGATCCCTTACGCAAGGTCAACGGACATTTGCCGCGCCGGTCTGCTATCATCCAATTGTTTACCTTTCCGTGTCACACCGGAGGCATGATCGACTTGTCCTATCCTGAATACAGCCGCGCCGAGCGCATTGCAGACGGCGTTGTCCATGTTGTCGGCATTTGCGCCGCCATCACCGGCGTGGCCCTGCTGTTCGCACTTTGGGCCTTTCGGATGGACGGGCCGACACTGGCGGCAACGATCCTTTATTGCGCCGCGCTGATCGTGATGCTGACGGCATCGGCCGCCTATCACATGGCGGCCTACACACCCGCGCGCCCGATCCTGCGGCGGCTGGATCATGCAGCGATCTACGTCAAGATCGCGGGCACCTTCACTCCCCTTGGCGTCATCCTTGGAAGTGCCTTTGGCTATGTCGTGCTGACGATCGTCTGGGGCTGCGCGCTGCTTGGTGCCGCGACCAAACTGATGACCGCGCCGGGCAAGATGACCACTGGCTGGCTTCCCTATGTGGCGCTTGGCTGGGCGGGAGTTGCGCTGTTGGTGCCGCTGGCGGGCGTTCTGCCGGGGCTGAGCATCGCCATGATCGTCGCCGGGGGGCTTCTTTATACCGGTGGGGTCGCGTTCTATTGCTGGGAAGGCCTGCGCTTTGCCAATGCGATCTGGCACCTGTTCATCGTTATCGCCTCGGCCTGTTTCTTCATCGGGATCTGGGCCGCGCTGACGCAGGTCGGCTGAGGCGCAGGGCAGGACGACGCGCGGGGCCTTAACAGGTTTGGTGCGCGCGGTTAGGCTGCTCCATGCGACAACGAGGAGCCCCGACATGATCCATGTGAGCACGACCTGCCCCGATCTCGACAGCGCGCGGATGCTGGCCTGCACGGCCTTGCAGGCCCGGCTTGCAGCAAGTGCCAACATCACGCCGGGGATTCGAAGCCTGTTTCACTGGCGCGGCACCATCGAAGAGCAGGAGGAAGTCGGCCTGACCCTCAAGACTCGCGCCGCGCATCGTCAAAGCCTGATGGAGTTGATCGAGGAAGAGCATCCCTGCGACCTGCCGGTCATCATCTGGGAAGAGGTAGGGGCTGGCTCGGATGCGGAGGCCTGGGTCTCGGAGGAGACTGGCGGCGATTGAGAAACGTGCTTGCCCGATCGCCTTGAATCAATGCTCCATCCGGTCGGCCAGCGCATTCAGCACCTCGGCGTTCCAGCAATGATCGGGCGCACATCCAGCACCCTCGGCGCGCGCGGC
>Ga0209344_10004451_pt1 | contig 12872 bp, 9 predicted proteins | sample Cruoilmetagenom6_FD_187293 | JGI IMG/M metagenome (GOLD analysis project Ga0209344, IMG submission 187293) | Oil polluted marine microbial communities from Coal Oil Point, Santa Barbara, California, USA - Santa Barbara Oil Seep Sample 6 (SPAdes)... | ecosystem: Environmental > Aquatic > Marine >...
GTCCGGCGCATAGGCGGTGGCCGTGTGGGCATTGCCCTTGTCATTGTTCGTCCATCGGATCATCTGCCCGGGCTGGATCAGCACGCCCAGAGGATCAAACCAGACTTTCGAGCCATCGGGCCGCCCTGTCATGGTGATCTCGATCACAGTGTCGGCCATCACGATACCGGGCGATAGCGTGGTGGCAGCCATCAGGCTGCCACCACCCCAGAGAAACGTCCTGCGTCGCATCTTATTCGGCCACGCTGGCTTCGTCTGCAACCGGCACATGCCAGAGGACGATATGGATGTGCGGCTCTGCAACGCCGGGGTGGCCCGCGTTGTAGTAGATATCCGTATGATCGACGGTTCCACCGGGCACCGCGAGATTGTCAAAGTTCGTGTCCGCGTTCATCTGCGAAATCGGGATCATGTATGTCGTGCTGACGACCCGGTCATCATGGTCATAGGCAACGAACGGGCCGGCAGGCAGAGTCGCAGGATCGACAAACAGTTCCCCCATACCGGGCAGGAAGCTTGGCAGTGGCACCAGATCACTGACTTTTTGATAGGGCGCATCAGGCGGGTTGCTCGCAACCGCGTCAACCGGGCCATGAGCAAGCACCGGTGTGGCAGACAGCGACAATGCCGCGAGGGCGGCGAAAAAGCGGGTCATATTGAGTTCCTTTCACGAATATCAGCGACAGGCCATCTCTGGCGTGTCTGCTGAATTGGATGCGGGTGGCGTGAAAAGGTTCCCGGAGTTTCAAAAATAATTGCCCGCATGTTTGGCGTTTTTCGCACTTCGCCGAAATAAATGCCCCCAAGTTCATTGAATTTGTGCGGGAAGAATCTGGGGAATTTCGGCCGGACCAATCAAGGTCAACAGATCGAGGCAGACCGCACGCCGCCGCCATGGCCAGCCCACAGGGCAGGCTCCGTGAACGAGACAGAACGCGCCCCGCGTTGCGCGCATGGCGCCGGACAGGCAAACCACAGGAACAGCATCAAGGTCTGGCGCCGAAAAGCGGAAAAGCGCCATTGGATGGGCGGCTTGGGCGGCAAAATATCCTCATCTGGCCCAAATTTTCGCGTTTGCCTTGAAAGTTGACACAATCAGGGGCTAAAGCCGGGGCAACCCGTTCAGGCCCTGTAATTTCAAGTGAAAGTAATCCAATGTCGATGGCGAGCAACCTTTCCCCGATACCCGAACTCTACGTCAGCTACGATTCCGCGCAAAAGCTTAAGGCCGAAGCGACCGATCTGGTCAGCCACGACCTCACGCCGCGCCAGATCTGCGACCTTGAGCTTTTGATGAATGGCGGGTTCAATCCGCTCAAGGGGTTTCTGACCGAGGCCGATTACAACGGCGTCGTTGAAAACATGCGCCTCAGCGACGGCACACTTTGGCCGATGCCTATCACACTCGACGTGAGCGAAGATTTTGCAGCCAGCATTGAACTGGGCCAGGACATCGCCCTGCGCGACCAGGAAGGCGTGATCTTGGGCACCATGACGGTCACAGACCGCTGGACCCCAGATAAATCGCACGAGGCCGAGAAGGTCTTTGGCGCCGACGATCAGGCGCACCCGGCGGTGAACTACCTGCACAACACGGCCGGTAAGGTCTATCTCGGCGGGCCGGTGACCGGCATCCAGCAGCCGGTGCATTACGATTTCCGCGCCCGGCGCGACACGCCCAACGAACTGCGCGCATTTTTCCGCAAGCTCGGCTGGCGCAAGGTGGTGGCCTTCCAGACCCGCAACCCGCTGCACCGCGCGCATCAGGAACTGACCTTCCGCGCCGCCAAGGAGGCGCAGGCCAACCTGTTGATCCATCCGGTCGTCGGCATGACCAAACCCGGCGATGTCGATCACTTCACCCGCGTGCGCTGCTACGAGGCGGTGCTGGACAAATACCCCGGATCGACCACCGCGATGAGCCTGCTGAACCTTGCGATGCGCATGGCTGGCCCGCGCGAGGCGGTCTGGCACGGTCTGATCCGCGCCAACCACGGCTGCACGCATTTCATCGTTGGCCGCGATCACGCGGGCCCCGGCAAGAACTCTGCCGGAGAAGATTTCTACGGGCCCTATGATGCGCAGGATCTGTTCCGCGCCCATCAGGACGAGATCGGCGTCGAGATGATCGATTTCAAACATATGGTCTATGTGCAGGAGCGCGCCCAATACGAGCCGATGGACGAGATCGCCGACAAGGACGATGTCACGATCCTCAATATTTCCGGAACCGAACTGCGCCGCCGTCTGCAGGAAGGGCTGGAGATCCCTGAATGGTTCTCCTTCCCCGAGGTCGTGCAGGAACTGCGCAAGACCCGGCCTCCACGGGCGCGCCAAGGTTTCACCGTCTTTTTCACGGGCTTGTCCGGGTCGGGCAAATCCACCATCGCCAACGCGCTGATGGTCAAGCTGATGGAGATGGGTGGACGCCCGGTGACGCTCTTGGATGGTGATATCGTCCGGAAAAACCTCAGCTCGGAACTCGGCTTTTCCAAGGAGCACCGCGATCTGAACATCCGCCGCATCGGCTATGTCGCGTCCGAGATCACCAAGAACGGCGGCATCGCCATCTGCGCACCGATCGCACCCTATGCCACCACGCGCCGCGCAGTGCGCGAAGACGTCGAGGCCTTTGGCGCCTTTGTCGAAGTGCATGTCGCCACGTCGCTGGAGGAATGCGAGCGCCGCGACCGCAAGGGTCTCTACAAGTTGGCGCGCGAAGGCAAGATCAAGGAATTCACCGGTATCTCGGACCCTTACGATGTTCCGGAGAGCCCCGAATTGCGCGTGGAGACGGAGAAGGTCGACGTCGACAATTGCGCTCATCAGGTCATTCTGAAACTCGAACAGATGGGCCTGATCGCCGGGTAAAATGTACCGATCAAAGTTTGAAGCGGCACGGGGAGATCCGTGCCGCTTTTCCACAAACGCCGGAGTGCGTGTTCGCGTCGCCCCGTTCAGGCCGGAATGCCTCCAGAAAGTGTCTCGACAGGCACGCCAGCCGTTGCATGCCCCCCCGAACGCCGCCCAAAACCGGCATCCCGAACCGCACTGTGATGATCATGCACCGTATGGTGGCAAAACCGTTGCGCAGCATGTCGAAACGATCTGGGGTTTTGGCGCGTGTTTGTCTATGGTCTGAAAAAATGTCGCAGTACATGAGGGTCTGAGGTGATAGGCAAACATCTTGTCGGTGTAGTTACAGCAACCGCCATGATTTTCAGTGCGCCGATCCTGGCCCCTGCCAGTGATCTGGTGACTGGCCGTACCAACATGTTTGGCACCCCCGGAAACCTGATAGACATGCCGACGGCCGAGATGGCCCCGGAAGGGCAACTTACCACGACGATTTCGGCCTATGGCTCGGGCTCTGACTTCACCACCCGCACCACGCTCAGCTTTCAGGTGCTGCCCCGGTTGAGCGCCAGCTTTCGCTACTCGGCCGTGAGCGGCATCCTTCCGGTAACCGGCACACCCAACTTTACCACGCTGCATGACCGCAGCTTTGACATCAATTACCGCCTGTTTCACGAATCCGCTTACCTTCCCGCGCTCAGCATCGGCATGCGCGATTTTATCGGCACCGGGGTTTACGGGGCCGAATACATCGTTGCCACGAAATCGCTGCTCGATGACAAGCTGCGCTTCTCCGGGGGGATCGGTTGGGGCAGACTGGGCAGCTACGGCAGCTTTGGCAGCACCGGCACTCGGTCGACAACACGGCTTGGGACGGGCGGTGTTCCGACCTATGACCAATGGTTCCGGGGCGATGTCGCGGCCTTTGGCGGAGTCTCGTGGCACGCCACTGACAAGCTGACTTTCTCGGCTGAATACTCCTCGGACGGCTATGACCGCGAGGTTTCGGCTGGCGCACTGGACCGCAAATCGCCATGGAATTTCGGTGCAACCTACAAGGTCAGCGAAGCGTTACGGTTTGGGGCCTATTCGCTCTATGGCAGCGAGTTTGGCGTCAACCTGTCACTTTCGCTGAACACGCGCGAACCAGCGGTCAAAGGTGGGGCCGAGGGCGCCCCCCTGCCCGTTGCACCGCGTCCCAAAGGGGCCGCCGATCTGGGATGGTCCACGGACACGACGCGCACGACAAACGTAAAGGCCAGCCTTTCCCAACTTTTGGCGCGCGAGGGGATTATCCTGCACGCGATCGCGCTGGAGCCGCGCCGCGCCCATGTGCAGATCCGCAACACCCGGTACGACATGCGCGCGCAGGCCGTGGGCCGCACGGCTCGGGCGCTCACCCGAACCCTGCCAGCCTCGGTCGAGACGTTCACCATCACCCAGATGATCGAAGGCCAGCCCACCAGCTCTGTCACCATGTCACGCTCTGATCTGGAGAGGCTTGAAAACGCCCCTGCCACCGAAATTCTGGCGGCCAGCACATTTCAGGACGGGGCAGAGACCAATCAGGGCATCACACCGATGGATGATGCCTTCCCGCGGTTTGAATACGATATCGCCCCTTACCTGCGCTTTTCGGTTTTCGACCCGGAAAACCCGGTGCGTTACGCCGCCGGCATCCGCGCCAAGGGTGAATACCATTTCGCGCCGGGCTGGGTTGCCTCCGGCTCGGTCTCGCAGAAAGTCATCGGTAATCTTGACAACATCTCGCTGCCGGGCCCCTCGGGGTTGGCGCGGGTGCGCTCGAATGTGGCCTTCTACAACCAGTCCGATGAACCGATGATCGACTATCTTACTGTCGCCAAATACGGACGCCCCGCCAAGAATTTCTATAGCCGCCTGACGGTTGGCTATCTGGAGCGCATGTATGCCGGCGCATCGGCCGAACTGTTGTGGAAACCGGTCGACAGCCGTCTGGCTCTGGGTGCCGAGGTCAACTATGTCCTGCCACGCGACTATGACCAGCAATTCGGCATCCGCACCCGCGCCACCAACACCGGCGTGATCCCGGAATGGAACGGGCATGTCTCGGCCTATTACGATATTGGCTACGGGTTCCACACGCAGGTGGATGCCGGGCGCTATCTGGCTGGCGATTGGGGGGCCACCGTGTCGCTCGACCGGGTTTTCGCCAATGGCTGGAGCATCGGCGCCTACGCAACCAAGACCGATGTCAGTTCGGCCACTTTCGGCGAAGGCTCCTTCGACAAGGGCATCCGGATCGTGATCCCGTTCTCATGGGGAACCGGCTCACCGACGCTGCAGAAATCCGAGACTGTGCTGAAATCTCTGTCGCGTGACGGCGGCGCACGGCTTGAAGTCGATGGGCGCCTCTACGACAAGGTCAAGGACACCCACCGCCCAACAATGGCCAAGACCTGGGGGAAATTCTGGAGATGAGCCCGAAATCCACCCTGCGCAGCAGCACCATCGGCCTCGTTGCACTTGCCTGCCTGAGCCTAGCAGCCTGTAGCAACCGGCAGAACAACGACCTGTCAGCCACCGACATGATCAAAGGGTCGCTTGCGGCCATCTTCAAGAAAGATGGTGTAAAGTCACCAGATCCGAACGCGCTAGCCCAGCAAGCTGCCAGCATCCTCGCCAACACGTCCGGGCAGGTGATCCTCTTGGCGATCCCGTCGCGCGACGCCATGACCGTGATGCAGGAAATCGAACGCAACGGACCCTATGTCACCTTCGGTAGCTCCGACCGGCGCAGCATTACCCTGAAGGCCGGTATCGTCACCGCCACAAGGGGCCTCGGCAACGATCTGCTGTCGTCGGATGTGGACGCAGTCTCTGCGATCATCCGCGCCCGGAAGGTGGGCAAGGCGTATCGGGTCAACCGCTATCTCGACGGCGAGAACATCACCGTCACGCTCGATCCCTATTGCCAGGTCAAACCGGATGGCAGCGGGCAGGTCGCTTTGGGCGAGGTGCACACATCGACCACCCGGATGCTGGAATCCTGCATCGCCGACAAGGATGAGTTCCGCGATACCACGTTCCAGAACAGCTATCAGGTCAGCCCCGGCGGACGTATCGTACAATCCCGCCAGTGGGTCAGCCCTATGAACGGGTATATCGTTATTCAGTCACTGCGCTAAACCGGGCGCTCATTCCCATCACGAAAAGTACGGTTGCCGATCCCGGCGGCCGGAATGCGGCCATCGCAGGCCCTTGGTCACGCCGACCCTCTGACGCTTGCATTATTCATCAGAAGGGAATCCCCCTCCTGGTTCGCACCTTCCTCAGTCACCCTGCCGCATCAGCCTAACCTCAACGGCCCGACTTGAAACGCAGAAGGCCGGGCAATCCTGCCCGGCCTTCTAGTTCTTATTATGGTGTCTGGCGCTGTCGCCTACTGCACCGCGAGCGCGCTACCGGTGGTCAGGATCGACGGCACAAACTGTTGCAGTACACGGTTCCAGCGAGTGATCGGCTGCTCGGCGATAAAGATCACGTCATTGGGACGCAACTGCATCTTGGTGGCGAGGATCATGTTGCTGGCATCGGACCCATTGAGATGCCATGCGGTGACCAGGTCCGGATTGCCCGGCTCAGGCGAGCCGCGCAGCACGTATATCTGGCTGGGGTTCGCTTTCTCGGTCCTGAAACCTTCATTTTCGAACAACGCATCAGCCATTGTCGCCGTGCGCCCGAAGGGCAGCGGAAAGCGGCTGGGCTTGACGACTTCACCGGTCAGGTAGACGTAATCGCGGTCCACCGCGTCGAACTCAATCTGCGAACGGAAATTGTCGCGCGATTCCTGCAACGCTGCGCGGCGCAGGTTGACTTCGGCGTTGAGCTCGTTGAGCGCCTGCACACGGGCGGTTTGGCGGAACTGCGCCAATGTGATCTGCTCTTCGAAATAGGCCTGTGCCTTGTCCAGCTCGTATTCGGTATCGACAAAAACGCTGTCGCCATCAATCAGCCGGGTCTTCTGCACGGCCGGGCGGCGCAGATATTCGTTCAACGGGATCTGGTAGAGCGTGCCGTCGCGGTAAAGCCGGATGGAGGCGTAATCGAGATCCTTCGTGTTGATCCCGCCTGCCGCAGCCAGCGCCGCATCAAGCGTAAGCGGCGTCAACGTCACCGGCGCCACCGTCGGGTTGGCGACCGCCCCGCCAAGCGATACGCGCTTGGAATTGAACTCGGCGATCTCGAGGCTGAAAGTCGGGTCGATCTGGTTTTCCACGAGGCTCTGAAAGAGCTGCGCTTCGGCTTCTTCGAGCGTAAGGCCCGCGATCTGCACACGTCCCACATCCGGAATTGCAATCGCACCGTCGTCCTGAACGGTATACCCTTGGCGGCTGTTCTGCGCCGCCAGCAGACCGCTGAGTTCCTCGACGGTGTTGCCGGGCGTCTTGGTCGCCAGCAGCAACACGTCGCCGACACCGATCTGGTAGGGGCCCGGGTTGACGTTGGGGGGCAGGTTCATTGCCAGAGCTGCGGGCCGGTTCTGACGATCTAGCGACGCGGGCGGTGTCGCCCCTGCCCCGCGCAGACCGCTGCCACCGCCGGCATTGGCGAAGAAAACGTTGGGCAATTCCTTGGGCTGGTAGGAAGAGCCGTTTGCGACGCGGACACTGTCGGCGGTCAGTGGAAGAACACGTACCTGGCCATCTGCTTCGACTACCTTGGGGGAAATATAGGCGACACCGCACCCTGCCAATCCGGCCAACCCTGCGATCAGTACGAGATGTTTCAGCATTTAATGTCCCCTCCGCGGCCCCAGCCTGATTTATCGCGTTCACGTTTGCCCTAATGACCACAGGCGCGCAAGGCGAAGGGAGGCAACAAGATTGGAAATGGGGGTACCGTTACCTTTACGCTGCAGTGATTGGCGATTGGCACGCGACGCGCCTTGCGGGATTCGGTGCAGGGCGCGGTCAACCCTCTGCCAGCAAGGTTCGGCAGATAACTGGTCATGATGATTCAAAAAAGCCAGCGTATCTGGCACCCGGCTCGGTGGCGCGCGGTTTGGATGTTCCGGACGAGGGCAATGTCGGATCTGGCCACTCTGGTCCCATATCAACTATCAGGAACGGACCCCGATTGGACGGGCGCGCAAGCCTGAGGACACCGCGAACAATCATCTTGCGGGAATCGTGCCTCATCGAGGGAAATGCCTGTGTTGCCACGCTCCGCTCTTTAAAGTTTGGCAAACGATTCCCCCCATTCCACGGTTCGGTTGCGGTTGATTTTCGCCGACAGAACGATGAAAATTGGTTGCCATCAAGGTATGACATTGCCTTCGGGCCGCGGTTATGTGAAGGCGTTGCAATCTTTGGAACTAGTGCGGCGATAGGATGAAAGATATCACGATGGCAGATCAGAAAAATCAATCCGCCATATCTCTTGATAAGTCCGAAATTGACCTGACCGAGATTTTTCGGACACTCTGGCGCGGCAAGATCTGGATTGCCGCATGCACTGTCGTGATGTTGTTTCTGGGCGGATACTACGCGTTTGTTCAGGCTTCACCGGCCTACACCTCCAGTGCCGTGGTCATGCTTGAAAGCCGCCAGGAGCAGGTGGTCGATCTAGAAAGCGTGATGACCGGGCTGTCGGCCGACCAGGCCACAATCAATACTGAAGTCGAGGTGATCCGCTCGCGTGGGCTGATCGAGAAACTGGTCAAGAAGCTGGATCTGGTAAATGATGCGGAATTCAATCCCCTGCTGCGACCCGATCCCATCTTTTCGCTAGGCCGGGCAATCCGGCAGGTTCTCAGGTTCGTAGGAATCGGAAGCCAAGAGACCTCACCCGACGAGCGCGCAATTCTAAACATGGTGATTGATGAGGTCACCAACGCCATCTCTGTCTCGAACGTTCGGATGAGCTATGTGTTCAATATCACGGCCGTCACGGGTGATCCCGTAAAATCGGCCGCCATCGCGAACACCCTGGCCGATCTCTACATCCTTGGGCAGGTCGAGGTGAAATTCGCCGCGACCGAGCAGGCGACCCAGTGGCTCAGCGAACGGGTGAGCCAGTTGCAGGTCGAACTGGAACAGGCCGTGGCTGCGGTCAAGGAATTCAACGCCAGCGCGGCTCTGATCAGCCCCGAGGCGCTGGTCGGGCTGAACCGGCAACTCAAAGAGTCGCGTGACCGTCTGCGCGAGGCGCAAGAGGCCAAGACTACGTCCGCCGCCCGCGTCGCGGTTCTCGAAGCCGCCCGGGCGACGAACGATCCTCAGACGATGGTGGACGCCGCTGGCGATTCGACACTCACCCGTTTTCTGCAAATGCTCAACGACAGTAATCGCGCCGCATTCGACGCCCGTTTCATGCAGGTGCTGGAGCGCGCGCAACTCGACGTGACCCGCGCCGAGAGTCAGATCAGCGTGCTGGAAACGTCGATCAAGACGCAAGAGACACAGATCGAGCAGCAATCGGCCGATCTCGTTGCCCTGCAGCAGCTTGAGCGCGAGGCCGAGGCGAGCCGACTGATCTATGAATATTTCCTCAACCGCCTGAAGGAAACATCGATCCAACAGGGCATTCAGCAGGCAGACAGCCGCCTTCTGAGCCACGCGGTGGTTCCGCGCAAGGCCTCGGCGCCGCGCAAGTCCCTGATCCTGGCACTGTCGATCGTGCTGGGGGCCGTGATCGGCGGCGCGATCGTGCTGGGGCGTGAATTCACGCAGAACACCTTCCGCGTGGCCGAGGATCTGGAGGCGAAGACCGGCTACTCGGTCTTGGGACAGATCCCCTCTATTCCGGCACGCAAACGCAAGAACGTGCTGCAATACCTTGCGGACAAACCCACCTCTGCCGCTGCCGAGGCCATCCGCAACTTGCGGACCTCGGTGCTGCTGTCGGATCTCGACAATCCGCCCAAGATCATCATGTCGACCTCGTCCATTCCGGGCGAAGGAAAGACGACCCAATCCATCGCCCTGACCCAGAATCTGGCCGGGATGGGCAAGAAGGTCTTGCTGATAGAGGGCGACATGCGCCGCCGCGTCTTTGCAGAGTATTTCGACATCAAAAACCAGAAGGGCTTGATGTCGGTGCTGACGCATGATGTGGAATTGGAAGATGCAATCATTCACGAGCCGACATTGCAGGCCGACCTGTTGATTGCCGAGAAGACCTCGACCAATGCGGCGGACGTGTTCTCGACCGAGCGGTTCCGTAACTTCCTGGACGAACTGCGCACGAGATATGACTACATCATCATCGACACGCCCCCGGTGCTGGCGGTACCTGATGCACGGGTGATCGGGCAATGGGTGGATGCCATCATCTACACCGTCAAATGGGACAGCACCTCGCAGCGCCAGGTGCGCGAGGGGATAAAATCCTTCGAAAGCGTGAATGTGCGGGTGGCTGGCTTGGTCTTGGGCCAGATCAGTTCCAGCGGTATGAAGCGCTATGGGTATGGCGACAGTTATGGCGCCTACAGTTCCTATTACGATAACTGAGGTGATGTCAGGCAAGGGCCGTAGAGCGCTGCAATCCCGAGCATTTAGGTGTCCTGCGGGGTAGCGCACTTAGGTGTAAGGGTTTTCTCAACTTTGGAACCGAGGATCGGGCGTGTCATTCCACACCTAATCAAGGGGGGCTGTCATGCCCGGTTTTTCCGACTGTTCCACACATCTTGCTTTGCCATACATCCAACCTGCCCAAGCGCAGAAGCATGTCACCCATAATGAGGAGATGCGAAAGCTGGACGCTTTGATCCATCTTTCCGTCGCTTCAATGGACGAGGTGACGCCGCCCGATGCTCCGGAGCCAGGAGCGCGGTTCCTGTTGCCGGAAGGTGCCTCGGGCACATGGTCCGGCCAGAACAAGAATTCGTTGGCGGTGTTCGAGGAGACCGCTTGGGTCTACTAGGCGCCGCTGGCGGGCTGGACTGCCTGGATCGAGGATCAGGGCCGGCACAGGGTTTTCGATGGCGAGGCCTGGGTGGATCCGATCGAGGCCCCCGATTATCAGAACCTGCCGCAACTGGGCGTACAGACCAGTGCGGACGCGACCAACCGGCTCGCGGTTTCGAGCGAAGCCACGTTGCTGACCCATGCCGGTGCAGACCACCAGTTGAAAATCAACAAGGCATCGACGGGCGACAGCGCCAGCCTGCTGTTTCAGACCGGCTGGTCGGGGCGGGCCGAGATGGGGCCCCCCGGGGGGGGACGATTTCGAGATCAAGGTGAGTAGCGACGGCACCACGTTCCATAGTGCTATGGTCGCTGACGCGAGAACGGGGCGCGTGTTTTTTCCACACGGGGTGGACAGGCTGGCACCTGCCGCATTTGGGTCCGGGCCGCTTCTGACCACGGATTACGCCGCCGCGCGCGGCACGGATCTTGTGGCCAACGGTACCGGCCAGCTGGGCAACGGCTATAATTATCCCGACAGTTTCTTCTATGACCCGCAAGTAACGCCGCACCTGCCCGCAAGCTTTTCATTCTCGGGGCACTATACCGGTGTCGTGCAGATGCTTGAGCCGTTGCCGGTCGATCCGAACCGGGTTTACCGGCTGGGCTCGTGCTTGCGCCAGGAAGGTCTCGCGGGGGACTGGTCGACCTGGACGCATGGTGCGCGGCATAGCCAGTACATGGGGCTACTCTGCTTCGATCAGGATGGGCTGATGATTCAGGCGCAACATCACATGCGCTTTCGTCAAGGTGGAACAGACAGCCTGACGACACTGGCCGCGCCCTTGGCTCCGGGTGACACCGTTGTGCACCTGGCGGATGCTTCGGGCTGGAACGACACGGCAACGGCCTCATATTACCGAGGGCTGATCCTGTTCGGGTATCGCAATTCGCTGGGTTTCGCCTATGACCGCTACAGCCGTCTGGTGGCGATGGATATGTTCGATATCGCAGATGTCGATAAGGTCAACCATTCTGTAACCCTCAACAAGCCCCTGCCTGCCAGCCTTGCCAATCCGGATGATCCGTCTGGCGTATGGCCGGTGGGATCGAAGATCGCCAATGCTTCCAGTGGCAGCAACTACAATTACAGCTTCTATAACGCGATCGTCGTGCCCGAAACGGATCGCTGGTACCGCTCTGAAAGCTATATTGGCGGCATTGACCGATCTGGCGACAATGTAATGGCGAACTTCCCGCCCGGCACAGCCCACGTGAGGGTGTTCTGGATGCCCAACTACACGAACCGGTCGGGTGGGTTTTCTGGCCATCCCGATACCGGCACGGGCCACCGCGTGTGGTTTTCGGGGATGTCAGTTACGCCCGAACCGCTGGCGATGACACAGGCGACAACGGCAGGCGCACAGTTGATCAAGGTGCCCCGCGGCGATTTCGCTGCTGGCACACTCGGGCTGGTACCTGCCTCTTCTTCGGTCGAACCCGTGTGAGCCCTCTCCCTGACGCCAAATTTCGATGCATTGTGCATGAGCCACGCCGCCGGGGTATTTCCCGGCGACGTTTCGGGCACTTCATGCCAATGTCCTTTTATCGAACTTTCGGATTTCAGCCTGTCCGGAGCAATACCTCTGACGTTCACAGCCGGCTTGCACCATTCCCGGGCAGCCGACTTTATCGGGTTATGATGAATCGGCGCGCTGGCCGCTCAGGCATGTGAAACGAGAGGTAGAAAGCAGCCAGGCTGCCGGCATCAGAGCTGTCAGGATGACCCGCCAGATCCTGCGGCAACAGGCGTTTCAATACGAAATAGACGAACAGACGCAGTGGGTAGATCGAATAGCTGATGTCGCCCAGAAATCTCAGGCCCGGAACAAGGAGCTCAGGGGCGTCCCAACTGTAAATCAGAGACGCCGCATGAAATCGGCAGACAACTCCTTTGACAAACACCGAAGACCGCAATGGACACCTTCGCCGAGAAGTACGGTGTCAAATACGAGAAGGCGGTGACCTGTTCGGCCAAGGACCGCGACACCGTGCTGGCCTTCTACGACTTTCCGGCCGACCACTGGGATCACCTGCGTACGGGCAACCCGCCTTACGGCGAATGCA
>Ga0209344_10004452_pt1 | contig 12870 bp, 5 predicted proteins | sample Cruoilmetagenom6_FD_187293 | JGI IMG/M metagenome (GOLD analysis project Ga0209344, IMG submission 187293) | Oil polluted marine microbial communities from Coal Oil Point, Santa Barbara, California, USA - Santa Barbara Oil Seep Sample 6 (SPAdes)... | ecosystem: Environmental > Aquatic > Marine >...
TCGCCGTCATTCAGCAGAAGAACGTTGGTCTGCTCGTAGCTGTGGTTCGGCTCGAATTCACGAATATTGTCGACGACGTGGCCGTTTGCCACCGCGACGTCGCGATCACCGTCATTGTCGAGATCGGCCAGCACAACCCCCCACCCGACCTCGGACAATGACGCCTCGGCAATCCCGCGTTCGGCGGCGACATCCGCAAATTGCGCATTTCCGAGGTTGTGATAGAGCCCGTTGGGCTCCATGGAGTAGTTCGTCAGCACGATGTCCATCAGCCCGTCGGCATCGATGTCGGCGACATCGACTCCCATCCCCGAGGTCGTCATCCCCTGAGCGTTGACCGCGATTCCGCCCAACAGACCCCGGTCTTCGAAGACGCCATTACCGTCATTCAAATAGAACCGGTTGGGCGTCGAGTCGTTGGCGACGAAGATGTCGAGATCCCGGTCTGAGTCGATATCGGTCATCACCACGCCGAAGCCCTTTTCGAGCACCCCCTCCTCGATGCCGCGAGACCGAATCTCTTCGGTGAACCTCCCCCGCCCGTTGTTGATGAAGAGGCTGTCGGTCACGCCTCGGAACGATGAGGGACGGCAATAACCGTAGATCTTGCGAGCGTCGTCGCCGCACTTGGGGTTGTTGTCGAAGTCGAAGTGGAGATAGTGGGAGACATAAAGATCGAGATCGCCGTCTCCGTCGATATCACCGAACGCGCAGTTGGATCCCCACCTCGGGTCATCCACCCCTGATCGAGCGCTCACTTCTTCGAAACGACCATCACCGAGATTCCGGTAGAGCCGATCCGGCCCATAGTTGGCGACCATGAAATCAAGCAGGCCATCGGCATCAATATCGCCAACGCACATCCCCATCCCATAGCCGTCGTCGTCCACGCCGGCATTCTCAGAGATATCAACGAAACGCCCGCCACGGTTTTCGTAGAGTCGGTTCCGAGGTGGGTCGGCCGGAACGGGCGCTCCGGGAGTCGGTGCGCCCGTCAGGAGATAGACATCGAGGTCGCCATCGTCGTCGAAATCGAGATAGCCGCACCCGCTGGCCGTCGTCTCGATGTAATAGCGTTCGCCGGACCTACCGTCATACTGGACAAAATCGATCCCGACCTCATGCGAGATCTCGGCAAACCAGGTTTGACCGGCCTCCTCGTCAAAGGACCTTGTATCTTCAGCAACCATCCCATCGTCGGGAGTTTCGAAAGGAACCTCGGGCAGGATCGGCGCCCCGGCCGCCACCCGTTCCGCCTTCCTGCCTTCTCCCGCAGATCTCAGAATCAAGACCAGAAGGCGCCGCCAATCGCCCTCCCAGGGAGCGAGACTCAGGGCGCGCTCGAGGTGCTCGATGGATTTTTCGGTCTCACCCTCTTGCAACTCGACACGAGCCAAGACCGCGAGAACGCCGGCAGCGTCGGAAAATTCCGCTGCTGCGATCGACATGGAGGCATGGGCCGCGTCGGTGTTTCCCATGGCCAGATCACACAGAGCCGCGCTCGACCAGGCGGTGGTGTTCCCCGGGTCAAACTCGAGGGCGAGCAAGTACAGGCGCTGCGCTTCCTCTACACGACCGACATCGACCAACAGACGCCCAAAGGCCAGAAAATCCCCTACGGCCAACTGACTTTCTCCCTGCAACCGGCTCAGGATCTCCAACCCGCGATCGCTCCTGCCCGCGTTGATGAGAAGCTCGACGTGTCGCTTTCGGAAGGCGACGGACTCTGTTCCCACCAGGTCGCCGAGGCGGTTGACCATCCGCGATTCCTCTAACAAGGGCAACCGGCCGGCATCCCGGCTTTGGATCAGCCTTCCCGCGATCTCCATGGCCTCCACGGACCGGTCGACAAGATCGACATCGCCGCGATACCGCGCAAGACGGATCACCCGGTTGTAGTTCTTCGAGTCAAAGGGGTCGAGTTCCATCACCCTTCGAGCGTGGCTGAACGCGGCATCGAAATCTCCGGTTGCCTCGAACAGGCGCGCCGCAATCGAATGCGCGTCGGTCTGATCGGGATCCTGTGCGAGAGCCCGCCTGGCCAGCTCCGCGGCTTCCTTCGGATCGGAATCGACCGTGGCGCGAGCCCGAAGGGCCAACGATTTCGGATCGTCGGTGAGACCTTTGCTCGCAGCCAGCGCGCGGTCGATCTCACCCATCCGCAACAGCGTCTTGACCAGAAGCTTCCGTGTCGGCTGGTCCTGGGGCCTGAGTTCCACATACCGTTCCAGCAGTTCGGCCCCCCTCTCAAGGCTTCCCCCCCCTCCCGAAATCCAGGCGATGGCGAGCATCTTGACCGCCTCGGGTTGTGCCGCGCCGGCCGCAGGTTTTACCAGATAGACCCTCGCCCAGGCCCACCTCCCCTGCTCCAGCGCGTACCGACCCCGAGCGAGATCGAGGGACACATCGGATCGGCCGGAACAGCCCACGAACATGACGACGCTCAAGAGCATCATTCGCCTGAAGGCCGAAACGTAGCTGCGACGGTGGGACGAGATGTTTCTGGATCCACGCACGACATGCTCCATCGGCCGCCACACGAGGTGAATGGGCCGATGACGAGAATAGCAGGACGTCCGCGGTGTAAGATCATCCGTCTGGAGGTCCGAATGACCCGAACGCACAACACCGCCGCACGCCTCACCGGCATCGGCATCCCGTGTCTCCTCATCTTCGGCGCGCTTCTCGCGGGAATCGCTGCATGTGCGCGAGCACCGGAAACCAATGGGCCCCTGGTGGCGACCTATCGAGACGGTGTCGTAACGGCGGCTGACTACGACCTCTGGGTCGAAGCGAGAAAACTCTCCCAACCACCCGAAGACCCCCGAACGGAAATCGAACAATTGGTCGTGGTCCGAGCGCTCGCCGAGAGTGCCATTGCTCATGGTCTCGACCGGCAACCCGATCTCGCGTTCCAACTGCAACTGATCGAGGACCGATCCCTCAAAACGGCGTTCGACCGTCGAAAGGCCGAGTCGGTCACGATCCCGACGGAAGAGATCGACGCGGTGATCGCAGCCAACCCGGACGCGTTTTCGAGACCTCGCAGAGTCCGGCTCTACAACATCTTCAAGCGCCTTGAGCCCGGCGCCACCGAAGGGGACCGAGAGCAGCTCCGCCATCGCATGGAGGAAATTCGCCACAAACTGGTCGAGGGGGGGGATTTCGAGGAGGTGGCCCTCGCCGAGTCGGACTCGGAGACCCGCTACCGTGGCGGCAGGATGGGAGTCATTGGCCAGGGAGAGCTCCCGCCCGCGATCGACACCATCGTCATGAACATGGCCAAGGGTGAGATCAGCCAGGTCTTTGAGTCCGCTGAAGGTCTGACCCTCCTCAAATGTGGTGGGGTTTTCGACGCCGAGAAGGCATCACCCGAGGAGATTCGGTCAAAGACGAGCGCCAACCTCCTGCGAATCCGGCGCCGCGAGAACCACCAACAACGAACCCAGGCCACTCTGAGGAACAGTGGCCTCGAAATCGAAATGAAACGCGCGGTGGATCCATCGACCGATGGCGACGATGTCATCGCACGATTCGGCGCCCATGCCTTGACTCGCGCTCAACTCGACTTGATTGTTTCCGCCCGTCGCCCCACCAACCGGCGGTCGGTCCCGTTGAACGAGGCTGTGGTCCAGGACAGCGTCGAGATGTTTGTTGTGACCGTACTGACAGCGCAGAGCGCCCGCGATTCGGACATGGACAACGACGCTCTCCTCGCGGGAATTCACATCCAGGAGCAACGAGCATTGGCGACCGAAGAATTGCGACGGCGAGTCGACAAACGCCTGGTGGAACCCACTGACGCCGAGATCAATTCGTACTTCGAGACCCACCGGAACCAGTATCAACACCCGATGGAGGTCGACCTCATGATGATCGGGTTTTCCTTGACCGAGGGGATGGCCCAGAAGGTCCACGCCGACGCCAGGGAAGCCCTCGCTGCCATCGATTCGGCTGCCATGAGCTTTGAGGACGCCGCACGTAGCTATTCGGACGCCGACACCAGGGACTCACCCATCGTGACCCTGACCCCGCGGCAGCTCGCCAGCTACGGCGGCTCTGTCGGAATCGCTGTTCGAGGACTCGCTCCTGGTCAGGTCTCCAGGATCATTCGGCAAGACGACCAGTTGTGGATCGTCAAACTCGTCGATCGACGCCAGCCGCGCCCACTCGCCTTCGATGAGGTCAGAGACCTGGTTCGTCGCAGACTGGGCCAAGAACGCGTCGACGCGCTAACCTCCGAAATCGAAGCAGGCGTCATCACCGAGCAGCAGATCACCCTCGTCGGTAACGACGGCTGATTCCAGGAGTCAAAAAAGCGCCGGAGCCACCAGGGCTCCGGCGCCAAATATCGTGTGATCAGATTCTTACTGAACCGTGAAGGTCATCAGCTCGACGGGGAGGATGTCGCCGGCGGCGGCAACCATCGCGTTCAGGGTCGTCAATGGCGCAAAACCCGTCCCCACGATGTCGTTGATCATCATCCCGTGGTGTCCCTGGCCGAGGACGGTCCCGGTACCCATACCGACGGTGTCACCTGCGACGTACCAGACACCGGCGAGGAAGCTCGATCCGGTGTAGGCAATCGGTGTCGCGTACACATGGGTGTTGATGGCGCCCGGCCCGTTGTTGAGGGGGACGCTCGACGAATCAAGAAATGGCGCGGCGGTGCCGGCCACTGGGCCATAGACCGAAACGAACACGTTGTCGGTGCCCGCCGCGGTCATAGCGAAGAATGCGAGAGTGGCCACTGTACCGCTCGCCATCACCGGGTTGGCGCCGGAGAAGGTGTTGAACTGGTTGCCGTAACAGAAGCTCGTCGTCGACGGAGTGGCATTCACCACACCGTCGTCATAGGCAATGGCCCCGACAGCGCGGAAGCTCTTTGTGCCGGCCGTCTGAATCGGGGTTTCCAGCGCTCGTGTTGCCGGACCGGTGGCTTTGACCTCCGGGTGTGCGGCCATATAGTCGGCCTTCTCCGCCGGAACAGGACGCTCGGCCATCAGAGTCGTGGCCGCACCACAGCAGAGGGCCAACGCCACAAGAAAAATCAAAGATCGTTTCATATCCCTATCTCCTCCCAGAAACAAAATTTTCGAACATTCTAAATTTGTGATCTTGAACACCAATCTCATCTGGCATTTAACCTACATGAATCAGATCGGCATTGTCAACCGACGAATTCATCGGAAACTGCATATTTATTGCTCTTTTTTGCACCGACTCGGGTCCGATTTGAACCTCTATCTCGGGCTCGAATCCTTGGTGATTGCTCGGATTTCATGGATGATCGCTACGCCGGACCGTTGGAGGACTCTGCAGGTCGGTCGATGACGCCTTCATTTCTCCAGAAGGCCGCCAATCGGTCGTCGAAGATCCGCAAGTCGGCCTCCTCGAGCAACCGTCGGGACCAGTTCTCATAGATCTCTCTCCGATGATCGTTGAGATAGGAAACCACGACCTGATCGGTCACGGTGGCAAAGGGCCGCGGTTCGGGTTCCACCCTGCGTGTGACCTCGACGACAACCACCGAATCACCGACGCGAACCGGCTGGGAACACCGTCCGACATCGAGCCCCGAGACGAGCCGAGCGACTTTCTCGTTCCACCGGCGAAACTGACTGAGGGTCACGCTCTCGACCCGACCCACCTGGCCTCCCATCTCGGAAGCTGCGAGGGCGAGTCGGTCGGACGCCGGGTCGAGGTCGAGCCTCGACAATCGACCCATCATCACGTTGGAGTCGCGGTCAGGAATGGAGATCACCAATACATTGGCATCGACCACGAGCGGTGAACTGAACCGTAGGCTGTTGGCTTTGAAATAAGCCTCGAGAACATCAGTATTCAGCCCGGCCTCCGCCTGGAGCGTCCGCTCGCGCATGAAGTTCACGATGTCATCATCGGCAGCATTCTCAAGGCGAACTCGGAGTTCCGCCTGGTCGATATGACCCTCAGACCGGCAGTGTTCATAGATCCGGGCGCGATCGACCAGCGCCGCCAGGAGAGTCTCGGGAAGATCCGACGCCGGAGGTCCATTCGACGCGGATGCGGCTCGATCCAAGAGCTTACGGAATTGGCCGATGGTCAGGGAGGACTCACCGACTTGGAACACCTCCGCATCTGGATCACCGCCGCCGAGGAGGTATTCCATCTCTTCGATATCGGCTACGAAGTAGGGATCCGGTTTCGGTAGACCCGCCACCGCATCTTCCACGAAAGTCTGTCGGTTCTGGTTCCTGAGAACAGGGACGATTCGACTCTCAACCTCGTCAAAGGTGTAGCTGCGACTCGCCGAAGCTTGAGTCACCATGAAAAGATGCACTCCCTCGGCGGTCGCCACCGGTTCGCTCGGGACGCCCGGATCGAGGGCGAAGACGACCCCAGCGAGATCCGGAGGGACGTTGACGTTGGTGATCCAACCGAGTTCACCGTCGCGATCGGCGGATTCAGAGTCAGAATACTCGCGGGCCAGAGCGCGGAAGCTCTCACCGTTGAGGACCCGCAATCGCAGATCCTGCATCTCGCGAGTCGCCGCCTCGAGGTCCTGCCTTGAGTTCACTCGTCTGAAAATGTTCAGCGTCATCCGCTTGGCCGGTTGGCTGAAATCGTCGACGTGTGCCTCGTAGTAGGCGCGTGCATCCGCCTCGGTCACTCCATCCACCTGGGAGAGTTCACGCCGAATGAAGTCATCCGCAACAAGCTTCTGTCGGGTTTCTTCGTGTATGGCGAGGAAACCCGGTGTCGTGCGAACACCTTCAGACTCCTCCAGTTCGAGGAGCAGGCGGTTGACGACAAGGACCTCAATCAATCCACGATCACGGTCCAGCGCATCTCCCTGCGGAAGGCGGCGCGCCTGGGCCGGCATGCCGAGAATCACTGCATCCAGGTCCTCGATCGTCACCTGCCCCCCACGGTAGATGGCGAGGACGTTTGGATCCGAGGGCTCGCTCATGTCGCCGAGGCCGCAGCCTACGGTCAAGATCGAACCGATCAGCCAGATCCCCAGGACAGCACATTTCGATTCCGATTTCATGACACCTCCGCGAGTAGGGCTCGGATCGATTCAGCCTCCCGGCTTTCCGGAGCCCGCTGGTCGAGGTACTCCGCAACCTCGCGGACCCGGTCCCACCGGCCGAGATCGGCTGAAACCACTGCAAACGCGTACCGGGCCGACAAATACTGCGGCCCCAGTTCGATAGCTCTTTCGAAGTAACGCGCCGCCCCCTCGAGGTCCCCAGACTCGACGAGGAACGCCCCGTAGTTGTAAACGATCCTCGGGTCATAGGGTTGGCTTTTGGTGGCGAGTTCAAAGTTGGTGCGAGCGGATTCACGATCTCCCCGCTGGGCCTGCCGGATGGCGAGATTGGTGCGGGCGGGGGCAAAGTCGGGATTGACCTCGAGAGCCGCCAGGAGCGCCGCAAATTCCTCTTCTCTTCGCTCGAGGCTTGCCAGTGCCATGGCCTGGAGATAGAAGGCCTCGGGTTGGGCCTCGATCTCGAGAGAATTCTCGGCCATCTCGAGCGCCGCCTCTCCATCTCCCCGGTAAAGAAACACGGTTCCGAGCTGAATCATCAGACCCTTGACGACTTCTCCACCCTGCACATAGCCGGGCATCGAGCGGAGCACATCGAGGGCCTCGTCGTAGCGACCGAGCTGAAGTTCGGCCATGGCGAGCATCTCGAGATACGCCGGATTACCCGGGTCAGCTGCCAGCAGATCCTCGATCGCATCACGGGCAACAAGCGAATGCCTCTGGAACAGGAGCTGTTTAGCGCGACTTAGACTGTTGATGTCTCCGACTCTCTCCTGCGGTGGGACTCCGTCGTCCCGCAAGACCTCTTCGATCTCGAGTTCGCTGTCAGCGTTGGTCTGCAGATAGCCCAGGGCCGCCAGCTGTCGTCGGGTCGCCTCATCCATCTCGACCGCGGCCTCGAGGCTGTCGGATCTATGAACCTCGACAAAGGCGTCGAGTGCGTTGCGCATCCTCTCGGTATCGTCAGCCCGAACATCGGTCAAATCATGGTATTCATCCGGATCCTCGGCAAGATCGAAGAGTTCGGGTCGTGGTCCGAAGATGAACTTGAGATCCTCGTCGAAGAGCACCCTGAGCTCGCCCCAGCCATGAGCGATTCGGGGCGAGAGAGTTTCGGCGTAGAGCGCGTCCGGTGGCGTTGTTCCGGTCCCCCGGATATCCGGAGCCCGACTGGTACCCTGAACAACCTCCGGAACCTCGATCCCGAGGAGATCCAACACCGTCGGAACGAGATCGACGGTCCCGACCCTGGACTCGACCACCCTCGACGACCCTCCGGGAATCTTGACCACCATCGGAACCCTCAGCGTCGAGTTGTAGGCCAGGATCGAGTGGGTGAGTTCGTTGTGATCGCCAAGGCCTTCGCCATGGTCGGAAACCAACACAACCAGTGTTCGGTCGGCGACGCCGAGAGCCTCGAGCTCATCGAGCAGAACGCCGAGGCACTCGTCTGCATATGCGATCTCACCGAGATAGAGATCTGATGCGAAGAGCTGGTCATACGGCGGCGGCGGTTCAAAAGGTTGGTGCGGGTCGAAGTAGTGCGCCCAGGCGAAGAACGGAGCATCAATATTTTCTCGAAGCCACGGCAAGAGGGCCTCGTTGACCAGACCCGCCGGCCTCTCGTCGAAGTAGAGTCGGGCGCGCGGCAACGCCCGCTCGCCGAGAAAATCCTCCGCGCGCTGCGCGACGCGGTCGTCAAAAAAATCGAACCCTTGATCGATCCCAAATTTGGCCGTGAGCGGGAACGACCCGACCGCGGCACCGGTCGCGTACCCGGCATCCGCCAGGATCTCGGCAAGGGTCAGATTGCGGTCGGCGAGCACGAAGACTCCGTTGTCCCGCACACCGTGGAACATGGGGTAGGTCCCGGTGAAAATCGTCGAGTGCGACGGCAGGGTAATCGGCACCGAGGTGTAGGCCCAGTCGAACCGTGTCCCATCGGCCGCCAATCTGTCCACGTTGGGAGTGCTGGCCCTGGGATGCCCGTAACTGGCCATATGATCTGCCCGGGTCGTGTCAAAGGAAACCACCAGAACGTTCCACGGCGTGTCCTCGGCACACCCGCCGAGAGAGAGCACCCCGATTACCAGCATCCACAGTCGATGCCCAATTACTTTCTTCACGATCACCTCGCCCCGATTCCCGTCGTCGTTTGGCTGACTCTCTCCACGAACCGCGAGCATGATACCCGGTCCAGGAGCCTGTAGGGAATAGATTGGCGGCGCCTTTCGGATGCCGTGAAGGCCCTTATTGTTGGATTCCAGGCCCGTACTCGAAGGTCGGCGTCGTGCTGACGCCCTTCCAACCCGGCGCTCAGCCACCCGCTCGATGTCGGGTGTTGTGGCTCGCATTCAACATGGCCGTGGTCGAACTCGCTCGACCCGCCGCCGGGATCGGTCCGAGGGTCCCACCGTCCCTGGTGTAGAGATCCATGTCCTTGCACCAGCCCTCTGCCTCGAGGACATAGACACGGGTCCACCCTGGCGGCGACTCCTCGACCGGGGCCTGGAACTCGAGATGAACCCCTTCTCCGGGGCCGATGATGGCCAGGGCATCGTCGGCCACCGAGATCAACTCGGTGGCGTCACCGAACTCGGTGTAGGTCCCGGGCTGGACCCGCGTGTCCCAGAACGGAAACCGCTGGTCGTGGTCGTAGTGGGGCAATCGCTCATCACTGGTGGTCCGCAGGGCGAAGCCGGTCTGTTCGACCACCGCAGACACCAACTTGAGATCCTGACGGACGACCTCTTCGGTGACTTCGACACCAACGACGATGAGCCGATCCCAGTAGATCTCCTGATTCGATCGCAGCCGGATGGCGGTGGTCCCCATAGGAAGTCGGGGGAGCGGCACCGAGATCTGCCGCGGCATCCCGGCGGGATAGCCGAACTGCTCGAGAACCACAGTCCACCGACCATCGGCGCCCCTCGCTTCGAGAGTCGGCGCCCGATAATCGGCGCCCGCCTGCCAGGCGGCAAAGCTGGTCGACGAGTACGGATACTCCACCCAGCCAGTGGCAACCAGGGCCAGGCGCCGTCCGAGCCAGTTGAGGGCTTTTTCAAATTCCAAGGTCAGGACGTGCTCACCCTCGAGCCGACCGATGAACCGCCGGTCGAGCTCACCCACAGGCGCGGCCCGGAGATCGGCGGCCATCATGGCCTCGGTAACGTCCTCTCCGCGTTCGTTGAACGCCCGCACCGGTTCGGCGAACTCACGATAGAGGATCGTTCGTCCGGTGGGTTTTGGCCCGAGAATCGCCATCCGGTCGTCGATGGTCATGGACCATCCCGGCGGCACGTCATAGGCCACCATCCGAATGGCGTCGAAATAGGCAGCTTCCTCCATGGGTTCGGTGAGCTTGATCGAGATTCTTCCGTCACGCGGCTGGACAGCCCCAACGGGGAGCAAAAGGTTCTCCCAGGGCCGGGGCTCGGAGTACTCCCCCGGACCGATGGCGTAGCCCATCCCGCCGACACCGAGAAAATCAGACACGAAGGCGTACCGCTCACCGTTCCAAGCAAAAAGCACCGGACAGCTCGACATCTGGCGCTGGGTTTCAACGATGGTGTGGATCTCACCGGGTTCCAGACCCATCTCGGTCTGGAAGACAGCGTCGGACCAGTCAATGGCGACAAAATCCATCGCCGGGGCGCCACCGAGACCAATGGCCGTCGGCTGCAGGCTCTGACCCGGTCCGGAGTGGCTACGGAGGGTGTCCATGACCGACCAGCGAGCACCCACCCGCGCCGCGATCCGGGTTCCGATGCCCGAAGCGTTGGTACGCAGGCTGTTGGCCTTGTCGTCGAGCCCGGAGAACTCGAGGGCTACAAAGGCGTGTCGGCCGTCACCGGGATGCCATGCCCTCAGCCCGTCCGTCTCCGACCATCCAACCAGCGATGGTCCACGAACAATATCCATGACAAAGAGCCCACTACTCGCGAGAACATCTCCATCCGAGGCCACAACCTGCCCATCGTGGATCGAGAAGAGCGCCCAACCACCGGAGCCGGTGGCGAACAGATCGAGCACCCCATCGCCATCAACGTCTGCGAGTTCGAGACTCGTCGGAGTTCCCACTCCAGCATCCAGCGATGCCAGGTCCATCGACGACCACGAACCGGCAGCATTCACCGTCCAGCGTTTGACGCTGGAGTCGCCACCGATGGTGTAGATCTCAACACGACCGTCGGCATCGGTATCACCCGCCACCGCGGCGGTGACGTCAGTGGACGAGAAGACCTCCCAACCGGATGCCGGTTGGTACTCCCAGAGCAGACGGTTCATGAAGACCTGGTGGGGAGGTTGCCGGTTGACGACGATCAGATCCGCCACCAGGTCACCATCGAGATCGGCCACCACGACTGCCCGTGATTCCCGTCCGTCTCCGCCGAGGCCGTTCTCCTCGGCCAACGGACGGAAGCTCCCGTCGCGGTTGTTGTTGAGCAACTCGTTGTTACCGTCGGCGTTGACCAGAAAAAGATCGAGATCGCCGTCGTGGTCGGCATCAAAAAGGGCGCCGTCCAAGGTATCGAAATCACCCCCGGTGGCGCCGGCCTCTTCGGCCACCTCGACCCACTCACCGAGTGAGGTCTGCATCCAGAGTTGATTCTTCCCCCCCCGACACAGATAGACATCGTCGAGACCATCGTTGTCCACATCTCCCCACAGAGCGGCGTTGACACCCTCTACCGAGGCCAGAGAGTGGCCCACATCAGGGTGGTGACCGTCTACGCCCGAGATCAGGACGAGGTTTTTTTCCGAGCTCGACTCGACAGCGACCGAGGTGACCATGAAGTCCAGCCGTCCGTCGCGGTTGATATCGCAGGCCGTCACGTTCGCGCGGGCCGAGTTTTCGCGTGTCTCCACGAGAGTGCCGTCGATCAACTGGACGGCCGGAGCGAAGACCGGTCCCGCGGGCTTTGAAACATCTCCTGATGCCGGTGTCCCGATGACCGCAGCCTCGGCCCGTCGCCCCATCTTGGTGTATTTGAACTCCATCAAACGCGCGCGGGGATTCCCTTCGAGACCTTGGAACCGTTGGATGTATGGTTCGGCCTCTTCGGCTTTGCCCATTCTTTGGAGCGCCTGGAAGGTCCGATAGTAGGCGCTGCGCAGGTAGGGATCACCGTCGATGGCTTTTTTGAACCATCCCATTGCCTCCTCGAAGTTCTCGAGCTGCATCGAGGCCTGACCGACGTGGTAGGTCGCCTCGGCATCTTCCGGATCCGCTTCGGCCACTACCAGGAAATCGTCGTAGGCAGCCTCGGATTGACCCCCGTGCAGATGGAGCAACCCCCGAATGTAGATCGCTCTCAGGTGGCCGGGATCCTCGACAAGCACACCGTCGAGAATCTCCATCGCAACCGCCTCATCACCCTCCTGTTGGCGATTGAGCACGGCGATGGCCAGATTGGTGCGGAGGTCGGCGTCAGCGGGGTGGTTTTCCACCAGTCCTTCAAAGACCTGCCGCGCTCCTTCGAAATCGAACCGCCCCATGAGGGCAACTCCACGGTTGTTCTCGGCGATGGTCTGAGGATCGTATTCGATGTCGGCGCCGTTCCGCCCACAGGCTGCGAGCACGACCACCACAAACAACAAACCTACCGCCACAAACCCGCCGCATCGGGATGTCGAAGTCAGCATGTCACCCCCTGATCGACTCGTTTTTCTCATTCGGCGTCGCAATGAACCTCAACGGCGCCATCCTCATCCACTCCATCCGACCAACCCACCGGACTCGTGTCACCGCAGACGTCATCGCCCGAACCAGCCGTCACGGAGCTTCCACCCTCTGAACGGCGGCTGCGCCGGTGACGTCTCTCCGAGCCACGTAA
>Ga0209344_10004453_pt1 | contig 12869 bp, 12 predicted proteins | sample Cruoilmetagenom6_FD_187293 | JGI IMG/M metagenome (GOLD analysis project Ga0209344, IMG submission 187293) | Oil polluted marine microbial communities from Coal Oil Point, Santa Barbara, California, USA - Santa Barbara Oil Seep Sample 6 (SPAdes)... | ecosystem: Environmental > Aquatic > Marine...
AGACGGTGTCAAACGGCACTTTGCCGGTGACCTCAAGCTGCATCATCATCATCCGGGCGACCCAGAAAAACAGGATGTCCTGCCCGGTAATCAGGGTCGAGGTGGGGAAATACCGTTCGGTTTCTTCTGTCCAGTTCGGCCAGCCAAGCGTGCCAATGGGCCAGAGGCCGGAGGAGAACCATGTGTCGAGGACGTCGGGGTCGCGGAATGCAACCATATAGTCGTAAAATTCCGAGGTTCCGAGGTGGGAGTTTACAAGAAAGGCGTCCATATAATTGTTCTCGGCCAGATTGAAGTCCGAAGGTATTTCTATGAACTCAATTGCCCCGAAGCGATCCTTGATGATTTGTGAAAGCTCTTCCAGATTTGCCGCACAAATCGCAAGAGGCCCATCGTAGTCCCCGCTAGGATCAGCAGCCGACCCGTCTTTGTTTCTACCAGGGAAATACCAAACCGGTATCTGATGCCCCCACCAAAGCTGGCGCGAAATACACCACGGCTCGATATTCTCCATCCAGTGAAAGTAAACCTTTTCACCGCTCTCTGGCATGATCTTAACCCGGCCATCGGTAACAGCATCCCGCGCAGGCCCGGCGAGCTTTTCGGCGTCCACATACCACTGGTCGGTCAGCATCGGTTCCATGACCACCTTGGAGCGGTCGCAGAACGGTTGCATGATCTTTTTATCTTCAACCAATATCATCAGACCTTCGGCGTCGATGTCTGCGATCACGGCTTTGCGGGCCTCAAACCGGTCCATGCCGCGATAGGCGTCGGGGACAAGGTTGAGCGCGTCGATTTCACCCTCGGCCCAGTCAGCCCCTTCGCTGATCGCCTTGGCGCGGGCGGCAGTTTCGCTATAGGGCGCACCATCATCGCGCATATGCGCGCGCGTATCCATCAGCCGGTACATCGGGATGTTGTTGCGCTTGGCAACGCCATAGTCGTTCAGGTCATGCGCGCCGGTGATCTTCACCGCACCAGAGCCGAAATCCATAACCGGATAGGTGTCGGTGATGATCGGGATCAGGCGGCGGTGTTCCTTGGGGCCAACCGGAATTTCGCAAAGCTGGCCGACGATTGGCGCGTAGCGTTCATCATCTGGATGCACCGCAACCGCGCCGTCACCCAGCATGGTTTCAGGACGGGTGGTGGCGATGGAAATATAGTCGCGCATCTCGCGCAGGGTGACGTTTCCGTCCTCATCCTTTTCCACATATTCATAGGTGGCACCGCCCGCGAGGGGGTATTTGAAATGCCACATATGGCCGTCGACTTCGATATTTTCGACCTCAAGGTCGGAAATGGCGGTTTCAAAATGCGGGTCCCAGTTGACCAGCCGTTTGCCCCGATAGATCAGTCCCTTGTTATATAGATCGACGAATACCTTCAGCACGGCGTCGTGGAAATTGCCATCTTCGCCCTCTGGCGCACTGGGGGCGCCTGACATGGTAAAGGCCGTTCGATCCCAATCACATGATGAGCCAAGGCGTTTAAGCTGGTTCATAATGGTAGAGCTGTATTTTTCTTTCCACTCCCAGACCTTCCGGGTGAATGCCTCGCGCCCCATTTCAGCGCGGCTTTCAAGCCCTTGTTCGGCCAGCATCTTTTCCACTTGCAACTGGGTGGCAATACCGGCGTGGTCCTGTCCGGGCTGCCAAAGCGTGTCATCCCCTTGCATCCGGTGCCAGCGGGTCAGGATATCCTGTAGGGTGTTGTTGAACGCATGGCCCACATGCAACGCGCCAGTCACATTTGGAGGCGGGATCATTATTGAGAAGGTTTCGGCGCCCGGTTTGGCGTTGGCCCCGGCCCTGAACGAACCTGCGTCTTCCCATGCCTGATAAAGCCGTTTTTCGGCTGTTGCGGCGTCAAAGTTTTTTTCCATGGCCATGCTGGGATTCCCGTACGGTGTTTTAGCGTCGGGTTCATCTAGCGAATGGTGCGGGTAAGGGAAAGGGGGAGCCTGCGGCGCGGATATTTTTCAACACAAGAAGATGGCAGGGTGCGTTATCTGGTGGCTGCGATTTCAGGGTTGATCAGGGGAATGCGTATGCCAGGCTGGGTGTTGTTTGAATCATACGGTTTTCGGGCAAATACCCGGTGCACCATGTCGCTGAAAAAATCCAGTGACAGGGTGTCATAATCGGGGTCAAAACTGGATTGATCCCAGCGTTCGCAGAAGGCTTCGCAGTCTTCAAAATAGAGATTGTTTTTGTAGGTGTCGCGTTTGTGGGGGTCTGCGCCCACATGCGCGCCGTAGTAGATCATTTGGAAATCGCCGTGTTTTTCCACGACCCAAGTGCACTGTTCGCGCAGGAACGGGCGCAAAATGGTGGCCGCGTATTCATCGTGATTATGGGGTGCGTAAATGTCACCAATATCGTGCAGCAGCGCGGATACAACCCAGTCAGTATCGGCCCCATCACGCCAGGCGCGTGTGGCCGATTGCAAACTGTGACCAAGGCGGGTGATCTGGTAGCCTGAAAGGCCTTTATCCAGTTCGACAAGCGCTGTTAACAAGCGATCTGCCGTACCTTTTGTAAATTCAACTTCATTCTGGGTCAGGAACTGATAGTCTTCGCGATCACCGTCTTTCATCTGGGTGAATTTGACCTGATCCATCACTTCGTTCCCATGTAAATGCTCGGGCTTAGAGGGGTGCCTGTGCCCACAGGCGCTTGCGCCGCGTATCTTGTTCTAAAGGTCAGGGCGATCTGGTGCAAATATTAAACTGATCTGTCAAACTTGGTTGTAAGCTGGATCAGGCTTTCTGATCCGCGCACCCCTGTGATTGCGCCGATTTTGTCCAACACATCATCAAGGTCACTTGTTGTTTCAACTGCAATTTGCAGGATCAGATCAAAACGCCCTGATGTGGTATGGGCTATTTCAATTTCGGGAATTGATTTGAGGCGCGCAAGCACGCTCGCGGTGGTGCGTGGTTCAACTTGTACCAGTGCCGTCGCTTTGATCCGGCGGGCAAGGGCTACAACTCCTAGTTTGACGGTGTATCCAGCTATAATGCCGTTGCGTTCCATCCTTTCGACCCGTGCCTGAACGGTTGAACGGGCGACTTGAAACCGTCGCCCGAGCATGGAAGTCGAGGTGCTTGAGTCTGCTGCCAGAGCCGCGAGAAGTTTTCGGTCGAGATCATCCACAACAAATTGCCTTTTTTTTCGTCATAATGACGAAAGATTATCTAAATTCAACCGCTTTTATCGGTTAAATCATCAGGGAAGAGACGTATTCTTGGGGCAGGAACGAAGAACGGCGCGAATGTTCATTCTTGTTTGTTGTCAAGGATCTGCTGGAAAAAGCAGGCAATTATTGGGTGGCTGAACATGGATGGAACGATAAATTACCGGTAGGAGAATTTCGATGGGACTATCAAAACCAATCTGGGCCAACCCGTCACAATATATCAGAACCCATGCGCCGAACCATCCGGTATTGTTCTTTTCGCCATCCATTCTGCAATGTATGGCGCGCAAATTCATCGACGGGTTTCCCGGGTTGGTCACCTATGCGGTTAAAGCCAATTCTGACGAAGCGGTTTTATCAAACATCTCTGCTGCCGGAATTGGTGGATTTGATGTAGCATCTCCGTTTGAAATGGAACTGATCGCCCGTGTCGCCCCCGGTGCAACCATGCACTACAACAATCCGGTTCGAGCACGCAGTGAAATACTGACAGCCGTTCGTTTGGGGGTGCAATCCTATTCAGTCGACAGTTGGTCTGAACTGGGAAAAATTGCCGAACTGGTGCCAGCAACCGGGTGCGAAATTGCGGTGCGCTTCAAGCTGCCGGTTGAAGGTGCCGCATATGATTTTGGGGATAAGTTCGGAACGAACGCGGAGGATTGCGTTAAAATGCTGCGCCGTGTTGTTGAGCTTGGTTTTGATCCTGCATTAACATTCCATCCCGGTACGCAATGCACTGATCCGACGGCGTGGGATACCTATATCCGTACCGCCGCGCAAATATCCAAAGATGCAGGTGTGCCGATTGCACGGCTGAATGTAGGCGGCGGTTTTCCAGCGCACCGCCTGAGCCAGATTGCACCGCAGCTTGATACCATATTTGAACTGATCGACCGGGTAACCGGGGAAGCCTTTGGCGATCAGCGCCCGTTGCTGGTTTGTGAACCCGGGCGCGGCATGGCGGCAGAATGTTATTCATTGGCTGCCTGTGTGAAAGCGATCCGCGACGATGAACATGTATTTTTGAACGACGGTGTATATGGCAGCCTGACCGAACTGCCACTGATTGGAAATATTGACAGAATTCAGGTGATATCAGCGCGCGGTGAAATCCGCCACGGGGAACCCCGTGGCAGAACTGTATTTGGCCCGACCTGTGACAGCGTTGACAGGTTGCCCGGCGAAGTTGCCCTGCCCGGTGATATGGTCGAAGGCGACTATGTGGTTTTCCACGGGCTGGGTGCCTACTCAACGGCAACAGTCACGCGGTTTAACGGTTATGGTGAATTGGGTGTCGAAACCGTGAGTTGCTTCGCGCGCTAAGAACTGGACACCACGCCACGCACCGCTAATGTCGCATTCGTAAATTGCGATCAATTGGTGACATGGATTGTTCTGGCTATAGATTTTCGATGAGGTGGGTCAAACACACTCAGTTCCCGGCAGGACCAATACATTGTGTTAACGGTGTTGTGCTGCAAGAAATGGTTCTTTTGTGCTGTTCCTTAACTGACGAAACAGCAAATTGAGCATAGGCGAACGAATACGTAGCTGGCTAAAGCTGGCACCGTGGGTTTCCACGACCACATCGCCGCTCACTCGTGGGCGGGTTGATCATATCCTGATTATAGACGGCACCATGTCATCCCTGGAACCGGGTGAAGAAACCAATGCAGGGCTGACCTATAAACTGCTCTGCGAAAGCGCACCGGCGGCGCATATGTCCATACGTTACGAAGCAGGCGTGCAATGGAAACGCTGGCGCGATATATTGGACGTTGTTGAAGGGCGTGGCATCAACCGGCAAATTAGGCGTGCTTACGGTTTTCTTGCATCACGCTATCGTCCGGGCGACAGGATATTCCTGTTTGGCTTTTCGCGCGGTGCTTACGCGGTGCGGTCGTTGGCCGGGGTGATTGACCGGATCGGTTTGCTGAAGGCTGAAAATGCCAATGTGCGAAATATCCGTCAGGCTTATCGCCATTATGAATGTTTCCCCGACAGCGCTGCGGCAAAAGTTTTTGGCCAGCACATGTGCCATCCCAAAGTCGAGATTGAAATGGTCGGTGTCTGGGACACGGTTAAGGCGCTCGGGCTTCGCGCCCCACTGCTCTGGCGGTTTTCGAAAACCAATCATGATTTTCACAATCACCAACTTGGCCGGTCAATCCACCGCGGTTTTCAGGCACTTGCGATGGATGAAAACCGTGAAGCCTATGCCCCGGTTTTATGGGACTGCCCGCAAGACTGGGAAGGATTGGTGGAACAGGTCTGGTTTCGCGGAACCCATGGTGATGTGGGCGGGCACCTAGGTGGATTTCATCCCGCACGTCCGCTGGCAAATATCCCGCTGGTATGGATGCTGGACAAGGCAGAAGGATGCGATATTGCCCTTCCACAGGGCTGGCGCAATCGTTTTCCGCAGGATCCTGAAGCGCAGTCGATGGGCTCTTACCGGGGGTGGGGTAAAATGTTTGTGGCGCGCAAGAAACGTATCATCGGCGCTGACCGTTCCGAAAGTATTCACCCGTCGGCAGGTGGCCCTATTCCGCCGACATTATGATGCAGGTTGTTGATCCGGTTGCATATAGCCGCCCGTCTTCAACCCCGCGTATTTCTCCAATGGCAACTCCGGTGGACCGGCCGGCGTGTTGAATGGTGCCAGTGGCTTCGACTTCGGTATCAGCAGGTATCGGGCGGACGATATTTACCTTATATTCCAGTGTTGTATAGGTACTTCCTTTTGGGACAACCGTCATCACGGTGCAGCCAAGACAACTATCAAGCATTGCTCCGTACCAGCCGCCATGCACCACACCTACAGGGTTTGAATGGCGAAATTGCGGTGTGCCGCGAAATGTAACACGGCCCTTTTCAACGCCGTGGACCTGAATGTTCATTTCCCCGGCTATTGGTGGGCCTGCGATGTTGCCATCACGCATGCTTTGCATGAAAGCAAACCCGGACATCGACAACAACAGATCCCGTGTAACCAGGTCATCGGGTGATTTAGCGCTATGGTATTTTGGCATTTATGCCTCTGTTTATCAGGGCAGGTTAGTTTGATTTTTGCTCATCTGCAATGGCTTGCTCAGGCGACCTTTTCCAGTGAAATTTCCGGCACGATCCCCAAAGCATGGGCCACATCACGGGTCAGGTTTGGTTTGTTCAACGTATAAAAATGCAAGTCGTCAACGCCACCTTCTAGAAGGTCGGAACAAAGTTCCGTGCAGATAGCCGTTGCCAGCAGATCGTGGCGATCATCGCGAATGGCGGTGGCGAATGCATCATCCAGCCATGCTGGGGCGGAAGTTCCGCAACGCGCTGCAAATTTTTTCGCACCGAGCCAATTTTCAATTGGCAAGACACCGGGGATTATTGGCGCGGTGATACCGGCCTTATCGCACCGATCCCGAAAGCGGAAAAATGTGTCGACCTCAAAAAAGAACTGAGTGATGGCGGACGTTGCGCCAGCATCGATCTTGCGCTTGAGCCAGTCCACATCGGCGTTTGTATCAGCGGCGTCAGGGTGGCGATCAGGATAGGCACCAACACGGATGTTGAATTTGCCAGTATCTGTCAGCGCTGAAATCAGTTCACAAGCGTCAGGAAATCCGTGCGTATGTGGTTGAAATGTCGTCTGACCACTTGGCGCATCACCCCGCAGGGCAACAATATCGCGCACCCCCGCGGATGCGTATTGTTCAGCTATGGCAAGGGTTTCTTCGCGGGTGGCATTGACACAAGTCAGATGTGCAGCGACGTTCAGACCATAATTTTTACCAATGGTTGTAACCGCTTCGTGGGTCAGTTTTCGTGTGGTTCCACCGGCGCCGTAAGTTACGGACACAAAACTTGGGGCCAGCGGGGCTAGGGTTTTTACCGTTTCCCAAAGACGAAAAGATCCTTCTAAAGATTTTGGTGGAAAAAATTCAAAAGAAATACGTGGCGCGGGCATAAGGCTATCCTTGTTGGTTGCCCCCTTGTGTCGTGGTTACGCATGTGAAACAAATTCATAATTCTAATTAACATCATGAGGTGTGTCGCATAATGTATATCGAGTTCCGGCATTTGCGTACAATTCGCGCGATCCACGACGCGGGCGGGTTGGCACGCGCGGCTGATGTGCTCAACATCACCCAATCGGCGCTGTCCCATCAGGTTAAGGGTCTCGAAGATCAAGTGGGTGTTGAACTGTTTACCCGCCGCACCAAACCGCTGAAGCTATCGGCAGCGGGGATGAAGCTGTTGCAGGTGGCCGATAATATATTGCCACAGATGGAAGCGCTGGAGCAGGAATTTCTGGGGCTGCAATCAGGTAAATCCGGGCGTTTGCATATCGCCATTGAATGTCACGCCTGTTTTGAATGGTTGTTCCCGGTGCTGGAACAGTTTCGAAAAGCCTGGCCGGATGTAGATGTGGATATTCGCCCGGGCCTGGCATTTGACGCACTGCCGGCGTTGCAAAAAGAAGAGGTTGACTTAGTGGTATCATCGGATCCCGAAACCCTGAACAGGATCGAATTCACACCTTTGTTTGACTATGAACCGGTATTTGTAGCTGCCGCTCAGCATCCGTTGGCGCAAAAGGCATATGTTGAGGCCGAGGATTTTCGCGATGAGATGTTGATTACTTATCCGGTTGAACGCACGCGTTTGGATATTTTCAGTCAGGTACTGAGCCCGGCAAAGATTGTACCACGTGCGGTGCGTCAGGTTGAACTGACCGCGGTGATCCTGCTATTGGTGGCGTCCGATCGCGGCGTGGCGGTGTTGCCAGACTGGGTGGTGCGAGATGTCAGATATCATTCTGACTATGTGACCAGACCAATCACCAAAAACGGGATAACCCGGCGCCTTTATGCAGCGACACGGAGTGACGACACCACAAAACCGTTTATGGCACATCTGCTGCGACTGGCGCGTACTGAACCGGTAAAACTGCAAAGGGGCTGATAAACTCAGAGCGCACGATGCGCGCATTTTTTCTGGCACTTCGTGCAGTTTTCGCTCTGCGAAGGGGATATTTAAGGGAAAAAGATGACTTCAATTTTTGCTTTGCAAGATACTCTTGCCGAAGGCAACCGGAGTGTCCGCAGGACACGAGATATAAACCGCGCGCCGTAAGGTGCGTCTATCCAGTAACCGCCCCTTGGCATCCAGCTTCGCTGGGCGTATACGCGCGCCCTGAACATCAGGAGCGTTCCACATGCAGGGCAGTGCAAACATAAATATTATGATCAAAGCGGCGCGGGTTGCCGGGCGATCACTGGCAAAAGATTTTCGTGAAGTAGAAAACCTGCAAGTTTCGATGAAGGGTGCCGGGGATTTTGTCAGCAAGGCCGATCTGGCAGCTGAAGCGATCCTGAAAGATGAACTGATTGGCAATCGTCCTAATTACGGTTGGTGCGCGGAGGAAAGCGAAGAAGAAGCGGGCAAGGACCCGACCCGCCGCTGGATCGTGGATCCGCTGGACGGGACCACAAATTTTCTGCACGGCTTGCCTCATTGGGCAGTGTCTATCGCGTTGGAATTCAAGGGCGAAATTGTATCGGCTGTTATTTATGATCCGACCAAAGACGAAATGTTCATTGCAGAAAAAGGTCAGGGTGCGTGGATGAATGAAACGCGCCTGCGGGTGTCCGGGCGCAATAAGATGATCGAGTCGGTTTTTGCTACTGGCCTGCCGTTTGGCGGTCGGAGTGACCTTCCCCAAACACTGCAGGAACTGGCTCGAATTTTACCAACCTGTTCGGGGGTTCGCCGTTGGGGCGCTGCGGCGCTGGATTTGGCTTATGTAGCTGCGGGCCGGTATGACGGCTATTGGGAACGGCACGTGAATTCCTGGGATATTGCAGCGGGTTTGTTGATTGTGAAAGAAGCCGGCGGGTTGGTTGAACCTATTAAGCCGGGCAATAATATTCTTTTGGACGGTGAAATCCTATGCGCCAATGAAACCATATTCGATCAGTTCGCTAAGGTAATCCGGGCGTCGTAAATTATCGGTTCAGTAATGATTATTATTCATAATCGTCGCTTGGGTGGTTTACCCCGTCGGTCCATGGAATTTCACCAAGTTCGCTTGGATTGACGCCTTCTAGTGCGCCGACGTTAATACCATATTCATTCGGGTTGGAACGGCGTTGGTGGTGCGTATATATCCCGCAGACGGCGCAAAAATAGTGTTTCGCAGTGTTGGTTCCAAATTGATACAGCGAAAGCTTATCTGCACCCGTAATTATCTTAAGACCATCCAGCGGTGCCGTCGCCGCGATAGCGCCACGTCGGCGGCAGTAGGAACAATCACACCTCCTTGCGGTATTCAAGCCATCACTTAGATGCACCTCAAGCTTAACAGCGCCGCAATGGCAGGCCAATAGACAGGTCATCTGCGTTTCCTGATTTTGGGGATGCGGGAATATTGAAGTTTGTATTCAGTATGTGGATGGGGTGGCTTGCCCTGTGTCTGGTGCCAGAACGCCTGCCCACCTTTGCGCAGCCAAATTGGAACGACATAAAGAAACCCTATGATGAAGCCGCTTGCATGGGCCCAGTAAGCGACCCCACCTGCGCTGGTGTCGTTCACCACGCCGTTAAACAGTTGCAAAACAAACCAAAGGCCGAGCATCACCCAGGCCGGGATCGGGATTACTTTGAATATGATGACGAAGATGAACAGGATATCGACCCTGGCGCGGGGAAATAGCAAAAGGTACCCACCCATGACCCCGGCAATGGCACCAGAAGCCCCAACTGTTGGCACGCCAGAAAACGGATCAGTCAACAACTGGCCAAAACCCGCAGCAACACCGCAGATCAGATAAAAAAGCAAAAACCCGGCGTGGCTCAGCTCGTCTTCCATATTGTCGCCAAATATCCATAAGAACAGCATGTTGCCACCAAGATGAAGCAACCCACCATGCAGAAATATAGAGGTAAGCAATGTGTGCAGCCCCTGACCATCTGCCACCTGCGCCGGTATCAGCGCCCAATTTCCAAGGAACCCCGAAAGAGCCGCATCATCTGCAAACAAAGGCCAATAGGATGCAAATATCACCATATTTACTACAATCAGTGTGTAGGTGACATATGGTGTGCTCTGGGACGGATTGTGATCACGCAGCGGAAACATGTGTGCAGGTTTGCCCAACAATATCAGCAGGTCAAGTGTGTTAGAGCCTGCTGGCCAGAACCTTGTGAACAGGATCCTGTAATTGTTGACAGGACGCTGGTGTCAGTCACAGATCGGCGCATGAAATATTCCACTATCATAGCGCTGCCGGCCGCACTTGCGTTAAACACATGTCTGCCCGAACGAAACCGGCTGATCAGTAACAGGGGGGATGATATCCGAGGCGCGGATCGATATAGGCGCGCAGTGGTAGTTTAATTCCTTGAACACGGATGCGGTTGCGCATACCAAACACCGCATCAGATGTTGTCAAAGAAATGATGGCCTAATCAGGCCCGACAGAACTGACGCGGGCGTGATGGAATGGTAGACATACCAGACTTAAAATCTGGAGGCCGAATGGCCGTGCGGGTTCAAGTCCCGCCGCCCGCACCAAATCTCGAACATGATACTTTGCTTGGCGTTGTGTGCGGTTTTCAGGGAATAGAATCGCCTCGACGGGTAAAGGTTGCGCTACAAACCAAGTTGGTACAGCCCTGTAGATGCTGGGTTGCGATACCAGGCTGCTGATATCAGTCGGGTTGAACATTTATTCATGGTAACCAACCCGCCGTTCATCGCACTCACTTGCTGGACTAGGGCGCCGGTATTTAATACATCTGTAAGAAGTGTCCGATGACGGGGGACGGGATGACGGCAAAACCACAGGTGCAGATATTCATCAAGTTCGCATTGTTATGCGCCCTGCTTGTCGGTTATTTTGGGTATCTCAGTTATGTGTATGACGTTGCAACCGGTGGTATCGCCGCGCTGCTTACTTGGAGCTTTTTTGTTCTTTGCACACCGGTCGCTGACGCCGGGTTTCTATTGGATTTTCCGCTGCGATTACTGTTTGGCATTCGCATGGTGGTCTCGGAAATTGCTGTTTGGGTCGTTGCAATTGGCCTGAACGCTGCGATGTTGATTTTCGCTCCAGGCTACTATGAAACCACCATAGTGACCAAACTTTTGCACAAGATAATAGTGATGCCATATCCTTATTGGGGTGTAATTGTATTGTCAGGGCTTGGCACTTTTCTGTCGATCCGGTTTGGCGACGAACTTATCGACGTTATTCATCATCGTGACAGATCGTTTTTCCATTCCCATCATTTCAAATATGAATTGATCTTATTTGCATTTTTCCTATTGGTTTTCTTTGGATATTATAAGCTTATTGAGTCCATTGGCATAGAAGCAGTGCTGAAATAAACACTATTCAAGAATGCCAATGCTGGCACTGCGAGAATAATCTGAAATGGGATACCTGACCATTATTCGCTTGCAATTTAAGATGGGTTTTGGGGGAATTTGGTGCAGCATATTTTGCGAGAATTTGAAATGTGCATGCTTAGTTGACCGTCCCGAATATTAATTTGACCTTTATCCTTAAATCTCTCGCCGAATGGGCTATATTAGAGGTATGACAAAAGTTGCATCCATAACGCTTGCGGTCTGTCTTGCCGCCTTTCCGATCAATGCACAGGACGATGAGGACAACCTGCGCGATGGTATGGATCTGCTGCAACAAGGCACACGGTTGCTGTTGCAGGGGTTGATGGATGAACTTGGGCCTGCGTTACAGGGGTTGGAAGATATGGTGATTGATCTGAACGCCTATCACGCCCCCGAAGTTCTACCCAATGGTGACATAATCATTCGTCGTAGAATCCAGCTGGTGCCCGATCCGCTGAATGATGGCGAAATTGAACTTTAAAGCGCGGTTCAACGCTGCTTATTGATCACTGTCTTCGCATCCAGTGCCGAAGCAAGTGAGCGCAGGCGGGTTTGTGCGGCCTCACCAAAAAGATCAACCGCGCCTGGCATTAGCGAGAGCGTCAGAACTTTCTTCTTTGGTTGCCATTTCAGGGATGCCTGTCTGGTCTTGGCGTCAACTGAAATCATCGCACCGAACCGCATCGCTTTGCCCACCACTTCGGCTTGTTTCTGGTCCTGATAGTTGAGCAGTTCGAACAGTGGCGTGTAGCGGGTTCCTTCGTGGCTGTTTTTATAGCGATGCAGAAGCGCCAGCCCAAGCCAGATACGTTCTTTGTGGGTCAGGCCGCCAAGGTTGGCGCGGGTCGCGTTATCAAAACATACTTCGGCGCGAAAATCGGGATGGGCGCGCCATGTTACATCGTGCAGCAGGCAAGCGGCCCTGATCATCCGCAGGCGCGCAGGCTTGGCAGATTTGAACAGGGGTGCGATGAATGTGTTTAGTGCGCGACCGGCGCCGGGTGTGCGGGCATCCTTGGTTTCGGCAAAACGGCAGGCTTCGATCAATGGATCGCGGCGGCGCAAACGATCTGGCATTTGTTCATACAGCATGCCTTCGCGGATGCCATAGCTTGAAACTGCGATATCCCTAGGTTTGAAAGTGCGTACCAGTTGCTTAAGAACCTGCGAGGCAATAGGCACCAGTGACATGCGCGCTTCGGATGTGCCCGTGCGTTGGCGCAGATCATCCATATCGTTGTGTGAAATCCAATTGATT
>Ga0209344_10004454_pt1 | contig 12864 bp, 7 predicted proteins | sample Cruoilmetagenom6_FD_187293 | JGI IMG/M metagenome (GOLD analysis project Ga0209344, IMG submission 187293) | Oil polluted marine microbial communities from Coal Oil Point, Santa Barbara, California, USA - Santa Barbara Oil Seep Sample 6 (SPAdes)... | ecosystem: Environmental > Aquatic > Marine >...
ATTAAACGAACATTGGCATCACCAAGGGTATTATCTTCACCACTATATCGTGCTCTCCAGTCAAACTGATATGCGTACAACTCGATAACCATTGGATTCTCCTCTTCGTCAACATTCATAATATCAGTCCAAGTAAAAAGACCGTAAATGATGAGTCCCGCTAAAACAATCACCGGAATGATTGTCCAAATAAATTCAAGCTTGTCGTTATCTGCAAAAAACGTCGCTCTTTTACCCTTTTCTCCACGGTACTTAAACGCGTAATAATGCAACAACCATTGGGTTAAAACTCCTACAAAAAGAATTACAGCCCAGGTAATAAGCATTAAATTATCAATACCAACGCCATGCTCCGACGCCGACTTTGGCAATAAAACGTCTCCCCATTTCCAATAGCTCATAATTAAGAGCAGATAAATGAATAACGTAAAGCCAAGCATCAAATAACCATTGATGTTGTTATCTTTTTCTGAAGCGATTTCGGCAGTGCTATCTGATTTGACTTTAGACATCTTAAATATCTTACCCATCTGCCAAACAGCAACTCCTAAAAGAATGATTACTAATACAACTAAAAATGCGGTCATCGTTATCTGTCTCTAACTAATTAATTAATAATGAAAATTCTTACTCTCCTTTACAAAAGGATTATTCTTAACCAACAATGGTGCTTTGGTAAGTGCTGTAAACACAACGAAGAGGAATAAACCTAAGAAGAATAACATAGATGCAATTTCTGGAATTCCTATAAACCATGAGGTTCCAACGGTAGCTGGCATCACAAGGACGAATAGATCAACATAGTGTCCTGCAAGAATAACAATACCTGTAAGTACTACGAACCAATTTACTCGTTTGTAATCGCTGTTCATAAGAAGTAATACTGGGAATACAAAATTCATAACGAGCATTCCGAAGAAAGGCAATTTAAAATCCTCTATTCGTGTTACAAAATACGTTACTTCTTCAGGGATATTGGCATACCATATTAGCATGAATTGAGAGAACCATAAATAGGTCCAAAAAATACTAAATGCAAACATAAATTTCGCCAAATCATGAATATGACTATCATTGACAAACTCTAAGTACCCTTTAGATTTTAAATAAATGGTAACCATCGCTATTGTTGTAATGGCACAAACCATCATTCCAGCGAATATATACCAACCGTATAATGTACTAAACCAATGTGGATCAAAACTCATTAACCAATCCCAAGACATCATAGATTCTGTGTAAATGAAGAATACTAAGAAACCTGCTGAAATTCTAAAACTTTTCTTGAACCATTTATTATCTGTAGAATCGTCACTCTTTCGTGAGAATTTAACCGCAAACTGACGATACAGTATCCATCCTCCTAAAAAGATAGCTGCTCTAATTAACAAGCCAGTTCCATTTAACCATCCTGCTTTTCCTTGAAGTAATTTATCATGAGCTACAACCTCTGGATCTGCCCAAACAAATAAATGATTTATATGAAACCCTGATAAAGCCAATAAAACGAACATAATAATTCCACCTGGAACCAAGTACGCCGTGATTGCTTCCATTACCCTAAATAGAACAGGAGACCATCCTGCCTGCGCTGCAAACTGAATCGCATAAAAAGCAAGTACCCCTAACGAGATCATAAAGAAAAAGAAACAAGCGATATAAAGTGCCGCCCACGGTCTATTTTGCAATTGATGCAAGGTATGCTCTAAGTGTTCTTCTTCACTATCATGAGCATTTGCTTCTCCATGTCCTTCACCTTCATCATGAGATACCGCATGTGCGCCATCAGAATTACTATGGGTATCATGAGTTGCTTCAATAGCATGACCGTTGCCGTGATCATCGCCATGGCTTGCCATCATTTCTTTTACTTCAGCAGTAGAAGCCGGCGCAGTAAAAAAGCCTGCAAGGATACCAAGGGCCCCAAGCACCATACAAATGATCGCAAAAAGTTTTAATTTACTAGTTAGCGTATACATATCTTAGCTATTCTCTTTGATTCGTTTATTCTTGTTCAGTTTCGTTGTGCTGTTCTGTTAAAGACGTAGTACCTGCAGACAAAGTAACCATCTGTGGTGTCTCTTCATTAACGTCTGTCACCGGTTCTAATAAAGGCTCCCCTTTTAATGTTGCCTTTAAATTCATTACGTGCATGGTAATTTGCCAACGTTCCAATTCGTTCGTTTGTGAAGCATATGAACCCATACTATTTAGACCATACATTTGCACGTGATACACACCACCTTCAGTAATATTTCTTCCTGGATCAGCATAACTTGGTATCCCTAAGAACTTCTCACGTTCTACTAGAATTCCTTTACCAGCACCGGCTCCACCATGGCATACTGCACAATAAATATTATACAACTGAGCTCCTTGTGTTAAGTTATCTTCAGTAACCTCTAATGGATTCTTTAATTCGGTTTTTGCTAATTCTAACCCTTCCGTTGTATTAGCATAGTCATATGGTTGCCAACCGCGAGGGATCGTTCCATCCGCAGGTAACATTGCTTCCATTCCGTTTTCAAAAATGCCGTATTCACCATAAGTTTCATATCCTATTGGCTCATACATATTAGGCATGTATTGATAATTTGGTTTGTTATCGTTAAAACAAGAAACCATACTTGCAGAAGCAATTAACAATAATGCTATGTTCAGTATACTTTTCATATTAATGATCTTCATCTGTTTCAATTAAACTAATTTCTACAGCACCTGTGTTGTATAAAAACTCAGACATTTTTGCTACATCGTGATTTCCTGTGTCTACAGCCATCAAGAAATGATCATCAGTTGTACGCACGTCAGGGTTTTCAGCTTTCTTAAAAGGCCACAATTTGCTTCGCATATAAAATGTTATCACCATTAAGTGAGCTGCAAAAAATACGGTCAATTCGAACATAATCGGCACAAATGCCGGCATATTCTCAATATAGCTGAAACTTGGTTTACCTCCAATATCCTGAGGCCAATCTTCGATCATGATAAAATTCATCATGGTGACGGCAACTGCAAGTCCAACCAAACCATACATAAAAGATGTAATGGCAATACGTGTAGGCTCTAGTCCCATCACTTTGTCTAGCCCGTGAACTGGAAAAGGTGTGTATACCTCTTCTATATGATAATGCTCTGCACGCACCTGCTTTACAGCTTGCATTAAGAGATCATCGTCGTTATAAAGAGCGTGAATCACTTTCGATGCCATATTAATTGTTTTTAAGTTTTGAAGCCTGACCAGCCCAGTCGTCACGCTTTGCGCGTCCTGGAAACTCGCCAATAATTTCGTCCAATAGATCGTAATCTTCGTTGGTCATTCTACTTACCTGACCAAACGTATAGATACCTAATTGATGTAGTTTTTGCTCCATTACAGGACCTACACCACTAATTTTCTTAAGATCATCTGCCGTTTGTGTAGCTGGATCAAATGTTCCTAACTTACGCAATAGACTATCCACCTGATCTTTTTGATACGGAGAATCAATTAGAGCATCAGCATTTACAGTTGGATTGTGTTCTTCGGAAGCATCCGTAATAGAACTTCCACTATTTGCCGCAGGCTCACGTACCACCGGACTATAATGCTTTACATCATCACCGTGCTCAGCTCGCAATTTCTTATACTTAGATCCAGAACCTTTTAAGATCGATTTTACTTCCGCCTGTGCAATCACAGGGAATGTTCTAGCATAGAGTAAGAACAATACAAAGAAGAAACCAATGGTTCCGATAAAAATACCAATATCAACAAAGGTTGGTGAGAACATCGTCCAAGAAGACGGCAGGTAATCACGGTGCAATGAAGTCACGATAATTACAAAACGCTCAAACCACATCCCAATATTCACTACAATTGATATAAAGAACGAGAACATAATACTTGTACGTAGTTTCTTAAACCACATAAACTGTGGTGAGAATACGTTACACGACATCATCGCCCAATAAGCCCACCAGTAAGGTCCGGTTGCTCTGTTTAAGAATGCGTATTGTTCGTATTCAACTCCAGAATACCAAGCGATAAACAATTCCGTAATATATGCCACACCTACAATAGAACCTGTAAGCATGATTACGATGTTCATCAATTCGATATGCTGAATTGTAATATAATTTTCAAGGTTAGACACCTTCCTCATAATAATAAGAAGTGTGTTTACCATGGCAAATCCAGAGAAGATCGCTCCCGCAACGAAATACGGTGGAAAGATCGTCGTGTGCCATCCCGGAATTACCGATGTAGCAAAGTCAAAAGATACAATGGTGTGTACAGAAAGTACTAAAGGTGTTGCCAAACCTGCTAATACCAATGAAACTTCCTCAAAACGCTGCCAGTCCTTTGCACGCCCACTCCAACCAAATGAAAGGATACTATAAATTCTTTTTGTAAACGGTGTAACTGCACGGTCACGAATCATCGCAAAATCGGGCAAAAGACCTGTCCACCAAAATACTAACGAAACCGAAAGATAGGTCGAGATGGCAAATACATCCCAAAGTAGTGGTGAGTTAAAGTTTACCCATAGTGATCCAAATTGATTCGGAATAGGCAGTACCCAATATGCTAACCATGGTCGACCCATGTGAATAATTGGGAATAATCCTGCTTGTATTACCGAGAAGATCGTCATAGCTTCCGCAGAACGGTTAATTGCCATTCTCCACTTCTGACGGAATAGCAACAGTACCGCAGAAATCAGTGTTCCTGCGTGACCAATACCTACCCACCAAACGAAGTTGGTAATATCCCAGGCCCAACCTACCGTTGGATTTAATCCCCAGGTTCCAATTCCGGTAGAAACAGTATAAATAATACAACCAATACCCCACAAAAATGCAATCAAGGCAATAGTGAATACAATCCACCAAGATTTGTTTGCTTTTCCTTCTACGGGAGCAGCCACATCCACAGTTACATCGTGGTAGTTTTTGTCTCCAATGATTAAGGGTCTTCTAATAGGTGCTTCGTAATGCGACGCCATATCTTATAATGCTATTAGTCCGTTAGTTTAAACTTCTTTCGTATTTCTCACTTTTGTATGGTAGAACACATTTGGTTCTGTTCCCACAGCTTCAAGCAAGTGATACATTCTATTATCTTTTTTCGCTTTGTGAACTTCACTCTCGTGATCATTGATATCACCAAAGACCATTGCACCCGTGTTACACGCCGCAGAACAAGCCGTTTGGAATTCAACATCTTTCACTGGTCTACCATCACGCTTCGCAGTAAGTATAGAAAGTTGTGTCTTCTGAATACACATAGAACACTTTTCCATCACACCACGTGAGCGAACTACCACATCTGGATTCAACACCATACGCCCTAGGTCATTGTTCATGTGATAATCAAACTCATCATTCTCATTATATAAGAACCAATTGAACCGACGTACTTTGTAAGGACAGTTGTTAGCACAATAACGTGTTCCTACACAACGGTTATACGCCATGTGATTCTGACCCTGACGTCCGTGAGACGTTGCCGCTACTGGACAAACCGTTTCACACGGAGCATGATTACAGTGCTGACACATTACAGGCTGGAACGCTACTTGTGGATTCGCAGAAGGATCTTCCATCGAAATCAAAGTATCTTTCACTCCAGTCTCTCCAAAAAGACCATCAGCGCTTTCCTTCTTAACCACATCGGCGTCAAATGATTCTTCCGAAGAATAATATCTATCAATACGCAACCAGTGCATATTTCTACTCTTTCTAATTTCTTCTTTTCCTACTACAGGAACATTATTTTCTGCGTGACATGCAATCACACATGCACCACAACCGGTACAAGCGTTCAAGTCAATAGACAAATTAAAATGATGCCCTACAGAACGATCAAAACTATCCCAAAGATCTGCATCTGGTGAAGTCACCGGAATTTCTTTGTGATCTTTTGAAACTTGAGGCATTGGATTCCATTCGCTCGCATCGGAGGTTTTAAAAATCTCTAAGGTAGTTTCACGAATAATATCACGCCCCATCATGGTATTTTGCAACTGTACACATGCAAATTCATGCATTCCATTAGCTTTCTCAATGGTTACATTTTGCACTTCAGAAAAGTTGGCGTATAACGGGTACGCGTTAACTCCTGTCTGCATTTCTTTCTGAATTGCAGCAGTCTTTCCGTAACCAAGTGCTAATCCAACAGACCCTGGCGCTTGTCCAGGCTGGATCAAAGCAGGCACGTTGTTTAAAACAACATCACCCATTTTAATAGTCACATAACTTCCGTTAAGAGCACCGTTGGCAACATTTTCATTTACTAAGCCCATTTCCTTCGCATCTGCAGAAGAAATAGTTGCATAGTTATCCCAAGAAGCACGTGAAATTGGATCAGGCATTTCTTGCAACCACGGGTTATTGGCCTGCTGACCATCACCCATTGCTGTTTTTGTATATAATGTAAGCTCTAAACCTCCGTCTTGCGTGGTCATTGACAAGGCCCCATTAGACGATTGGCTCGTCAATGTCGCTTCACCCTCAACAGCAGGCACAGGCTCAGTAACAACATCTACATTTGTAGTCAAGAAACCAGCTTCCAAGGTTTTGTTCCAAGACTTACCGTCGAGGACACCTTCCCATGTTTCCTTAATATAATCGTAGTAATTTTTTGTATTTCCGGTCCATTGCAACAAACAATCCTGAAATTGTCTTGTATCAAACAACGGACGAATTGTTGGTTGGATCAAACTAAATGTTCCTTTCTTCATCTGCACATCACCCCAAGACTCAAGGTAGTGCGGCGTCGCAGCAACCAGATCTGCTACCGCAGCAGTTGCATCTAATTTAGAAGCGAAAGCTAGTTTCATTTCAAGCTTTCCATAGGCTTCAGAAAATGCTTTATTATTTGGGAACGAATACACAGGGTCAACACCTACTGTAATCATACCTTTTACGCTACCACTAATAACATCATTAAGTACTTTTTGTACTTCGGAATTACTTCCTTGACGTATCATTCGAGGTTTCGCAACATCCATTACAACGCTATTTGCATTATAATTAAGAGCCATTGTTTGCGCATTAACATCAGGAAGTCCTGTGATTAGAACCCCTTTGCTTCCTGCAGCATCTAATTGTTTTTTCGCGTTACTAACAGCTGTAGCAACATGATTTGGTAAACCTGAAGTACTTCCACCCGTTAAGGCACGAAGAATTGCCATCTGCTCTGATGGTTTTACAGGCACGCGCTTATCAGCATTAGCACCAGAAAGTGTCATATTTGCTTCAAACTGAATATGACGTGACATTTTTCCATTCTTCGGAACACGTCCTTTCGCATATCCACCTGAATAACCACCTCCTTGCCAGTCACCAATAAAATCGGCACCAACAGAAACAATTACTTCAGCTTTAGAAAAATCATAATCAGCCATGGCGCGAACACCATACTTATTTTGAAAAGCATCCAATGCAGCCGATGAAGATACTGTATCGTATACTACATGACGCACATTAGGATGTAAGGCTGTAAAGGCTGCTATCAGTTTAGCAGTCGATGGACTCGCAAAAGTTTGCGTTAATAAAACGACGTCTTTACCAGACATTTCGTTCATTTTCTTAGCAACTTCGGTGTCAAACTCTTTCCAAGTTACATCCTTTCCACTCACCATCGGACTTTGAAGCCTGTTGGTATCATATAAAGACAATACAGAAGCTTGCGCACGCGCATTAACACCACTATTGTGTTCTGAAAGGTCATTACGCTCTATTTTAATAGGACGCCCTTCACGTGTTTTTACCAATATATTTGCAAAATCAAAACCATCTGCAATACTTGTAGCATAGTAGTTAGCTACACCAGGAACGATCTCGTCTGGAGCAACTACATAAGGAATCGATTTGATCACTGGACCCTCACAAGCAGCCAATGAAGCCGCCGCTGTGGTAAACCCAACATATTTTAAGAAATCACGACGCGTGGTAGAAGAAGCCTCAAGCGTTTCTTTGTCCCCCAAAAAATCATCTGTTGGAATCGATTCCACAAATTCATTTTCCTGAAGCGTCTTAACAATAGAGCTATTTTCGTCTAGCTCTTCAACACTTTTCCAGTATTTCTTGTTTGATGCCATTTACAGTTGTTATTTATTGATTCAAAAATTAAAAGATCTATACGTTAATCGTTCAATTTTTAATGCTTTAATTTTAATAGTGACACTTTCCACATTCCAATCCACCCATTTGTGCAGCCGTTAGCTTGTCTACACCGTATTTTTTGGAAAGTGCTTCATGAATTTTTTCGTAGTACTCGTTACCTTCAATATTTACATTTGTCTCTCTGTGGCAATTGATACACCAACCCATTGTCAATGGAGAGTATTGAGACATGATCTCCATTTCCTCTACCGGTCCGTGACAGGTTTGACACTCAACACCAGCAACCGTAACGTGTTGTGAGTGATTGAAATATGCGAAATCAGGAAGGTTATGAATACGAACCCATTTGACAGGTTTCGTTTCTCCTGTATACTTCTGCTCATCGGCATTCCAACCAACAGCATCGTATAATTTTAAAATTTCTTTGTTGTAATCAACCCCGTATTCAGCCATACCTTCAGCTTGCACTTCGGCGGCTACTTCTCCAATGTTTTTATGACAGTTCATACAAACATTTAAAGAAGGAATCCCAGAGTGCTTACTTTTTCTTGCCGAAGAGTGACAGTAGTTACAATCGATCTGATTGTCTCCCGCGTGAATCCTGTGAGAATAATGAATTGGCTGCACTGGTGCATAGCCTTGATCAACACCGACCTGCATAAAATAGCCATACATAAAGTAGGCAGAAGCCAGCAATAAGAACACAGAAGAGACTAAAACCAAGAACTGGTTCTCAGCAAAAGCCTTCCAAATTGGCGTACGCTTTTCTTCTTCTTCATAAGTAACTCCATTTGCGTCTGCAATACGGTTTAATGTTTTAGTCACTAAGAACAACATTACCACCAACAACAAGAAAACCAATGCGAGCGCACCAAGAATTAAATTATTAGAAACACCGCCGCCAGTAGTATTGTTCGCCGTATCAGTTCCACCTGTTGGAGGAGGCGGAACGGTTTTTTCAGTATATGTGTAAGCAATGATATTATCGATATCTGTAGTAGACAACTGTGGAAAGGCCGTCATTGGAGAACCATTGTACTCCTCAAAGATCTTTACCGCTTTAGCGTCACCAGACTTAACCATCTCGGCACTATTTGCGATCCATTTGTACAACCACTCCTTTTCGTACTTGTCGCCAACTTCAAAAAGAGCAGGCCCAACAGCTTTTTTATACAATTTATGACATGCTGCACAATTCGCCTTAAATAAAGACTCACCGGCTTGCGCGTCACCTACACCAGGCGCTGGAGCAGCTGCCTCAGTTTCGGCCGTTAGTACAGGCGCATCTTGCGCAATACTGGCGGTAGAAATTGTCAGCATACAAGCTAACAAGACAAGTGACAAATTTGAGAGTAGATTTTTTAACTTCACCTTTTGCATAGTAATGGTTAATTATTGTCAATAGTTTGGCACGTAATTGGTTATTATTTCTAATACGATTAACACGTCTTTACGAGCCACAAATAACGGCACAAAAGTACGGTTTAAAGTCGATTTGAAAAATCTAAATAAAGTGTTAACTGTTAATTTATAACTATTCTAAATAATAAAATTACCTCGAATAAAGTTTATAAGATTTACATTTGCACCTCAATAACATTACAATGAAGATCGAACATACATTTAAAATATTAATTTTCAGTATTTTACTGAATTTTTCTTCGGAAATAACTTTCGCGCAGCAAGGCACCGTTACTGTAAACCAAGATAGCAAAATCACAAAATTGCTCAATCTTAAAATGGCACTTGAGAAAGAAAACAAACTCACAGATGGATATACCATTCAATTGTATTATGGTGAATTAAACCAAGCGAATAGCATTATTAGAAAGTATCGTGGCCTCTACGGAAACTGGCCTGCATCTATTGAATACGAGACTCCTAACTATAAAGTTTGGGTAGGAAACTTCAGCACGCGTTTGGAAGCAGATCGTGCTTTATTGGAAGTACAACGCAACTTTGGTTCTGCCTTTATTTTGAAGCCAGAACGGAAGAAGTAGCGAACAGTAAACAAAATATAAAAGCCCGAATTCCATTATGGAGTTCGGGCTTTTTCTATACGTAGATAATCTACTTTATCAATTCACTGAAAATTTATTTCAGCTTTTTCTTCACAGCTACTTCTTGGAAGGCTTCAATAATATCGCCTTCGTAAATATCATTGTAGTTCTTGATCTGAATACCACAATCATATCCTTTAGCTACTTCTTTTACATCATCCTTAAATCGTTTTAACGAATCAAGTTCACCTGTATAGACAACAACACCTTCGCGAATCAATCTAATTCCAGCGCTGCGTAGAATTTTTCCAGTCAAGACCATACAACCTGCAATGGTACCAACTTTCGAGATTTTAAAGGTCTCACGAATTTCCGCAGTACCTGTGATCTCTTCTTTCATCTCTGGAGACAACATGCCTTCCATCGCGTCTTTCAAGTCATTGATCGCATCGTATATGATTGAATAAGTACGGATATCGATTTCTTCCTTATCAGCAATTTGACGTGCATTCCCCATCGGTCTCACGTTGAAACCTATAATGATCGCATCGGAAGCTGAGGCTAGCAATACATCACTTTCAGTAATAGGACCAACCGCTTTATGAATAATATTCACTTGAATTTCTTCCGTAGAAAGTTTTTGGAACGAATCTGTCAATGCTTCAACAGAACCATCCACATCCCCTTTCAGAATAATATTCAATTCCTTAAAGTCTCCAAGTGCAATTCGTCGTCCGATCTCATCAAGTGTAATATGACGTTGCGTTCTAACCGATTGTTCACGTTGTAATTGTGTACGACGACTCGCAATATCTTTCGCTTCGCGCTCATCTTCGAACACGTTAAATTTATCTCCCGCCTGTGGCGCACCGTCTAAACCGAGAATCGATACAGGTGTCGAAGGACCTGCTGCTTTGATCTTTTTCCCTCGTTCATCGTGCATGGCTTTTACTTTTCCGCTATTCTGTCCAGCCAGAACGTAATCTCCAATACGAAGTGTTCCCGCTTGCACTAAAATAGTTGAAACATAGCCTCGCCCTTTATCCAAGAACGCTTCCACAACAGTACCACTAGCTGGTTTATCTGGATTTGCTTTCAATTCCAATAACTCAGCTTCGAGTAATACTTTCTCTAATAATTCTTTAACACCTTCACCTGTTTTTGCTGAAATATCATGTGACTGGATCTTTCCACCCCAATCTTCAACCAACAAGTTCATCTGTGCTAATCCTTCTTTAATCTTTTCAGGATTTGCATCAGGCTTATCTATTTTATTTATTGCAAACACAATTGGCACACCAGCAGCTTGCGCATGACTGATCGCCTCCTTTGTCTGTGGCATGATGCTATCATCTGCAGCCACTACAATAATTGCTAAATCGGTTACTTGAGCACCTCTGGCACGCATGGCGGTAAACGCCTCGTGACCTGGTGTATCAAGAAACGCTATTTTTTGTCCGTTTTCCAACGTAACTCCATAAGCTCCAATATGCTGTGTAATTCCTCCAGATTCTCCTGCGATCACATTCTCTTGACGAATATAATCCAGTAATGATGTTTTACCGTGGTCAACGTGACCCATTACTGTTACAATAGGTGCACGATCTTTTAGATCTTCTGGCGCATCTATATCTTCCTGAATCGCTTCTTCAATATCTGCCGTGATAAATTCTACTTCATAACCAAACTCATCGGCAACGATAGATAATGTTTCAGCATCTAAACGCTGATTCATGGTTACCATCATTCCTAACGACATACATGCCGAAATAATATTAGTTACCGGAACATCCATCATGGTAGCTACTTCACTAACCGTAACAAATTCGGTTAGTTTTAACAGCTTACTATCAACTTCTTGTTGTGCAAGATCTTCCTCCGTTTTTTGACGGTGACTATCTCGTTTTTCTCTACGATACTTCGCACCCTTACCTTTAGAAGACTTTCCTTGAAGTTTTTCTAAGGTTTCGCGTACTTGTTTTTGTACTTCTTCTTCGCTCGGTTCTTCTTTTGGCACATTAGTGCGTCCGGTTCCTTTGCGAGCTGGACCACGTTGATCGCGACTAGCGCCTGAAGATCTTGGCGCCTCTTTACTTATTCGGCGTCTACGCCCTTTCTTCTCATCCCCTGGTTTTTTCTCTGTCTTCTTCTTTTCTGGTTTTTTAAATTGAGAAAGGTCAATTTTTTTACCTGTAAAGTTAGGACCGTCCAGTTTTTGATAATTCGTTTCAACAACCGTATTCGTATTTTCTGTTGCTACAGCCGGTGGTGGGGTTGTTGTTTCTGCTTTTGCCGGTATGTCTTTTACCGCATCGGTTTTATTTTCAGCAGGAGCAGCTTCTTTTTTCTTTACTTCCACTTTCGCAGGAGCAACTTCTTCCTTTTTCGCTTCTACCTTGGCAGGAACTTCAGGTTTCGAAACTTCAACTTTGGGAGCTTCCTTGGCAGGAACTTCTGCTTTAGCAACTTCCTTTTTAGGAGCCTCCTTAACAACTTCTTTAACGGTTGGCTTTGGCTCTTCAGCTTTCGGCTCAGCTTTCTTCTTATCGGCATTGAGATCGATTTGCCCCACCTTTTTTGGACCGTTAAGTTTAGCTTCGGCTTTTATGACTCTTGAAGCTTCTTTTTGTTGCTTTTCCTCTAATTCACGCTCGCGTTCCAGACGTAATTCTTCTTTCTCTTTACGCTTTTCTTCGCCTACTTCCTTAGACTGTACCTTCTTGCTTTTATCGGTTTGAAACTCGTCAAAAAG
>Ga0209344_10004455_pt1 | contig 12862 bp, 14 predicted proteins | sample Cruoilmetagenom6_FD_187293 | JGI IMG/M metagenome (GOLD analysis project Ga0209344, IMG submission 187293) | Oil polluted marine microbial communities from Coal Oil Point, Santa Barbara, California, USA - Santa Barbara Oil Seep Sample 6 (SPAdes)... | ecosystem: Environmental > Aquatic > Marine...
TTCTTTTTCGATCCTAAAACCATTCATCGTATATTTTTAAAGAAGAAACCTTTTTATGTTGAAAATGAAGTGATTATACCTTCATATAAAAACACATTTATAACAATCTTTTCAATTTATTTTATCATTCAGATTGCCTTACCATTAAGACATCATTTTATTGAAGACAATGTGTTATGGACAGAAGAAGGACATAGATTATCCTGGCGAATGATGTTGCGTTCCAAACAAGGTTTTGCTACTTATAAAGTGGTAAACAATAAAACTCTAAAACCTACAATTATTAACCTAAACGATTATTTATCTAATAAACAAATTCACATTGCATCAACAAAGCCAGATGCTATCTGGCAATTTTCTCAACGATTAAAAAATATCTATGCAAGCAAAGGAGAAGATGTTTCTGTATATGTAGATTGTAAAATTAGCATCAACGGTAAACCATACCAACAACTTATAGACCCTAATATAGATTTAGCTGCAGAACCTTGGGATATTTTTAAACATAGCCATTGGGTTTTACCTTCAAAACAAAAAACATCTAATAATTAAACCTATTTAGTAGGATTAAATCTCTTGGCAATTCCTTAAATTTGTCGCTTAAATTTTATGACATGTTACAAGTACCTTTTATTAGAGAGAATAAAGAAGACGTTATAAAAAGATTAGCCATCAGAAACATCGATGCTACTCAAATGATTGATGATGTTATTTCTTTAGATGAAGAAAGAAGACAAATACAAACACAATTAGATAATGCACTTGCAGAGTCTAATTCCTTGTCTAAAGAAATAGGGAACTTATACAAATCAGGTAAAGCTACCGAAGCGAATGTTTTAAAAGAAAGAACAACAGAGCTAAAAGAAATTACTAAAGCCCTAACCGAAACGCTTAATGAAAAAATAGAGGCATTAAACCAATTGCTTTATAAAATTCCTAATGTACCTCATCCTTCTGTACCAAAAGGAAGTGTAGAAGAAGATAATGAAGAAATTTATAAAGAAGGAGACATTCCAAAACTACATGAAGGCGCTCTTCCTCATTGGGAATTAGCAAAAAAGTATAACATTATAGATTTTGAGTTAGGGAACAAAATTACAGGTGCTGGATTCCCTGTTTACAAAGGAAAAGGAGCTAGATTACAACGTGCATTAATCGCTTATTTTCTAGATAAAAATACGGAAGCTGGTTATACTGAATATCAATTACCTCTTTTAGTTAACGAAGCATCTGGTTTTGGAACTGGACAATTACCAGATAAAGAAGGACAGATGTATCATGTTACCGAAGATAACTTATATTTAATTCCTACTGCTGAAGTACCAGGAACTAATATTTTTAGAGACGAGTTACTAAATGAATCTGATTTACCAATAGGAATTACAGGTTACACACCATGTTTTAGACGTGAAGCAGGAAGTTATGGCGCTCATGTTAGAGGTTTAAATAGATTGCACCAATTCGATAAGGTTGAAATTTTACGTGTAGAACATCCTAATCGTTCTTATCAAGCTTTAGACGAAATGGTAGAGCATGTAAAAACCATTTTAAAAGAATTGAAATTGCCTTACAGAATTTTAAGACTTTGTGGTGGCGATATTGGTTTTACTGCAGCTTTAACTTTCGATTTCGAAGTGTTTTCAACTGCTCAAGACCGTTGGTTAGAAATATCTTCTGTTTCTAATTTTGAAACTTTTCAAGCCAACAGACTCAAACTTCGTTTTAAAAATAGCGATGGGAAAAATGAACTAGCTCATACCTTAAACGGTAGTTCTTTAGCTTTACCAAGAGTCCTTGCTGGTATCTTAGAAAACTACCAAACCGAAGATGGTATTGTAATTCCTGATGTTTTAGTACCATATACAGGCTTCAAAACAATAAATTAATCATACAGAATATTCCTACAAATATTTATGTTTTTTCGATAAAATGACCAAAAAAGACGTTGTTCAACGATTTTTTAGTCATTTTCTTTGTTTATTAATTTATTTTTTTGATGTTAGTAGTCCCAAAAACAAAAACCTACTTATAATGAAAAATGTAAAACGTATTTTTCTGCTTATTGCTTTAATAGTATTAGCTAATAAAGTTTTGTTTTCAGATTTCAAATTACCAAAAGCTGAAAGTAACGCGATTACGATAGCAACGATAAAATAAATCAATTTGATTTAGTTAATATTGCCCCAATCGAGTATTTGAATCATGTTGAATAAACAATGGTTAATAGCACATATATTTTGGTTGGTAAATGCCTGAAGAACCTTCAGGCATTTTTTTTATAATAACATTTACATTTTCTACTAAGCACATTTGTTATATTTACACAAAGTAATGTTATGAGGTTGTTTCTAATTTTAAGTTTTTTATTCTGCACCAATATCTATTCGCAACAAGATATTGTAGCTGCAGAATATTTTAAAAACGGAGAATTTGAAAAGGCTCTTTTGTCTTATAAGAGTCTGTATAATAAAACGCCAAACAATAACTCGTATCTTTTACAACTCGTAAAATCTCATCAGCAATTAGAGCAATTAGATGAAGCCAAAACACTTCTTTTAAATCAAATATCACGTATAAATTATCCACCATTATTAATTGAGTTAGGATATAATTATCAACTACAAAACGATTTAGTAAATGCTAATAAATATTATAATGATGCTATAAAAACATTAGATGAAAATCCGAATTATGTGTTTGTAATTGGTAAAGGTTTTGAAGACAGGTCTTTGTTAGAGCAAGCTATAACTGCTTATGAAAAGGCTATGAGATTAAAACCAGAACTTAATTTTAACATCCAATTAGCTAGAATTTATGGAGACCAAGGTAATGTTGAAAAAATGTTCGATAGTTATTTAGATTTTGTCGAATTAAACGACACCTATTTAAATACCATAAAAAGAGCATTTAGTGAATTTATTAGTGAAAATAGCGTCAACGAGAACAACGTGATATTAAAACGGATTCTACTAAAAAAAATTCAACAAGAACCAGATTTACTATGGAATGAAATGCTAAGTTGGCTCTTTGTTCAACAGAAAGATTACCCCAAAGCATTTACACAAGAAAAAGCCATATTTAATAGAAAACCTGAAAGCTTAAACCGAATTGAAGAGCTTGCTCATATTGCTTTAAATGATTCTGAACCTCAAGTGGCTATTACTATATTTTCGTATATAGTAGATATTGCTCAAGATGTTGAAACTAAGCTGAATGCCATTTATTATCTTATTGAAATTAAAACAAAAATAGCAACTGTTTCAGAATACAATGATATTGTTAAACAGTATCAAGAAATTTTTAACACTTACGGCATGTTTACCCAAACATTTAACATTCAGAAATCTTATGCGCATTTTTTAGCTTTTTACAAGCATGAATCTGCAGAAGCTATTTCAGTTTTAAAACAAACTTTAACCCTTCCATTATCTTCATTTCAAGAAGCAGAAGCAAAATTAGAACTTGGAGATATTTTAGTATTACAAGAAAAGTTTAATGAAGCATTAATCTATTATACACAAATACAACGAAATTTAAAAAACAGTACCATTTCGCAGGAAGCACGATTTAAAGTAGCAAAAACAAGCTACTATAAAGGAGATTTTAAATGGGCAGAATCTCAACTAAAAATATTAAAATCATCCACTTCACAATTAATAGCAAACGATGCTTTAGAACTCATGTTGTTAATTACTGATAACAAATTTGAAGACTCAACACAAACTGGATTACACCTTTATGCAAAAGCAGATTTATTAGCATTTCAAAATAAAACAGACCAATCTATTAGTTTATTAGATCAGGTTTTAAAGGACCACAAAGGCGAAAGTATTGAAGATCAAGCATTATTTAAGCAGGCTCAGTTATTTTATTTAAAACAAGAATACCAAAAAGCAGAAGAAAATTACCTGAATATTATTTCAAATTTTAGTGATGATATTCTTGCAGATGATGCCTATTTTTATTTAGCTGAACTTTATTATAAAAAATTAGAACAGCCAGAAAAAGCCAAAGAATTATACGAAAAGATTGTATTTAATTACGAAGACAGTATTTACTTTGTAGAAGCTAGAAATAATTTTAGATTGCTTCGAGGTGACGTCATAAATTAATACAATGAAAGTAGCCGAAACCTCGAGACTATTAATCTCAAAAATCACTCTTAAAGATGCTCCATTTTTTTTAGAATTGGTAAACACGCCTGGTTGGATAAAATTTATAGGTGACCGAAAAATAAAAACCTTAAAACAAGCCGAAGAAGCCATAAAAAATGGACACCTTAAAAGTTACCAAACCTATGGTTTTGGCTTTTATAAATTACAGCTTAAAGAACAAAACAATAAAACTATTGGAACCTGTGGGCTTATAAAACGAGACAGTCTAGAATATGTAGAAATTGGTTTTGCAATGTTACCAGAATACGAAGGTAAAGGATTTGGTTTTGAATCTTCTAAAGCCATTTTAAAATTAGCAAAAGACCCATTTAAACTAAATAAAATATCGGCAATAACATTACCTACAAATACAAATTCCATTAAATTATTAGAAAAATTAGGCTTATCTTTTGAAAAAAGAGTAAAACCTTTTGAAGATGACAAAGAACTTCTGTTATTTGTAAAGGATTTATAATGAAAATAAAATTACAATAATAATACTCCCTGTCTGCCAACAGGCAAGCAAATTCCAAAGCACAATTAAGAACCTTTTTGGAATTTAGTTTTTGGTTATTGGAATTTTAACAGACACTAATAACTTAAAAAATGATAATATATAATGTAACTGTAAATATAGACGAAAGCATCCATGAAGAATGGTTAAATTGGATAAAGGAACATATTCCACTAGTATTAGCAACAGGTAATTTCACTGAAGCCAAGTTAACCCGAGTGCTTGTAGAAGAAGAAATGGGAGGAGTCACCTACTCCATTCAATACAGGGCTAAATCCAGAAATCATTTAGAAGATTATTATACAAATCATGCAGACGCTTTAAGACAAGATGGTTTAAAGAAATTTGCAGATAAAATGCTGGCTTTTAGAACAGAGCTTCAAATAATTGACGAATATTCAGTAACAATTAACCCTTAACAAAACAAACATTGTGTCTAAAGACCATCAAGTAAAAGCGAAAAAACATTTAGGGCAACACTTTTTAATCGATGAATCTATTGCTGAAAAAATAGCAAATTCTTTATCTTTTAAAGGCTATAAACACGTCTTAGAAATTGGTCCAGGAATGGGAGTTCTTACAAAGTATTTACTAAAAAAAGAGACAACTACACATGTTATAGAAATTGACACAGAGTCTGTAGAATATCTTAAAAACAACTATTTAAATTTAGCCAATCGTGTCATAGAACAAGACTTTCTTAAATACGATTTAAACCAAGTTTTTAACAACGAACCCTTTGCCATTATTGGTAATTTTCCATATAATATATCAACTCAAATTGTCTTTAAAACACTTGAAATGCGTGAGCAAATTCCTGAATTTGCTGGCATGTTTCAAAAAGAAGTTGCACAACGTATCTGTTCAAAAGAAGGCTCTAAAGTATATGGTATTTTATCAGTATTAACACAAGCATTTTATGATGCCGAATACTTATTTACGGTTCCACCAACCGTTTTTAATCCTCCTCCAAAAGTAGAATCTGGTGTCTTATTACTTAAGAGAAAAGAAAATTACACGCTTACTTGTAGCGAAGACTTATTGTTCAGGGTTGTAAAAATGGCTTTTCAACAAAGAAGAAAAACACTTCGAAACAGTTTAAAAACATTGAATTTAAGCGATAATTTAAGAGAAGATAGTATCTTTGGAAGGCGACCAGAACAATTAAGTGTTTCTGAATTTATAAAACTAACATCTTTAATTGAAAACGATATAAATAATTAAATCCTTTGTCTGAAGAAACCGAAAACATACAATTTGAATTAACCGATGAACTTATAGAACAAGTAGAACTACTTATTGATACTAAAAACGATAAGGAGCTTCAACTTTTGCTAAAAGAGTATCATCATGCAGATATTGCAGAAATTTTAGACGAGCTAGATCTAGAAGAAGCTGTCTATATTATTAAATTGTTAGATTCAGAAACTACTTCTGAAGTTTTAATTGAGCTCGATGAAGACAATCGAGAAAAGGTTTTAAAAAACTTATCTAATAAAGAGATTGCAGAAGAAATTGAAGAGTTAGACACAGATGATGCTGCAGATATTATTGCCGAATTACCCGAAGAACGTCAAGCAGAAGTTATTTCTCAAATTGAAGACGAAGAGCATAAAGCAGAGATTAGGGAACTTATGGCTTATGATGAGGACTCTGCAGGTGGACTCATGGCAAAAGAGCTCGTTAAAGTTTATGAAACATGGACAGTTGCTGGATGTATGCGTCGCATAAGAGGACAAGCTAAAGATGTTACTAGAGTCCATTCCATTTATGTAGTGGACAAGCAAGATAGATTGATAGGAAGACTCTCTTTGAAAGATTTAATTACTGCAAAAAGCGATCAAAAAATAGCAGAAATATCAAACTCGAATGTGGACTCTGTAAATGTTCATGATGACGCTGAAGATGTAGCAAAAGTAATGCAGAAATACGATTTAGAAGCCATTCCAGTAGTTGATGATAATCAAAAACTTTTAGGAAGAATTACTATTGACGACATTGTAGATGTCATGAAAGAAGAAGCTGAAAAAGATTATCAATTAGCAGCTGGTATCTCTCGAGATGTTGAAGCAGACGATAGTATTTGGAAATTAACAATTGCACGTTTACCTTGGCTATTAATAGGTATGTTTGGAGGTCTAGGAGCAGCAAGTATTATAGAACACTTTAATGGAGAAATGGGAGACTTTATTGTACTCCTAAGTTTTGTGCCATTAATTCAAGCAACAGCTGGAAACGTAGGTGTTCAATCGTCTGCCATTGTGGTTCAAGGTTTGGCTAACGATAGTGTAGATGGCAACATTCTAAAACGTTTATTTAAAGAATTCTTATTAGGTTTAGTAAACGGGATTGCCATTGCATTAATAGGATTAGCCATCACACATTTTGCCTTTGGAACACCATATATTGTATCTATAACCATAGCTATTGCCTTAGTAGCAGTAATTGTTATGGCAGCACTTATTGGCACATTTATTCCAATATTCTTAGACAAAAGAGGTATCGATCCTGCTGTAGCCACTGGACCATTTATAACAACAAGCAATGATGTGTTTGGTATATTAACCTACTTTCTAATAGCCAAAATGATCTTAGGATTTTGATATATTTTTGGCGTTACCTTAAAGGTCGGGCTATCCATTACAATCTTTTTGCTCGTAGCTCACAAAAAGGATTTTCATTTCTATCCCTAACGCAAAACTTCGTAAATTTATAATATGAAAGCCATTAATATAGAAGAAAAATTTACAAAATTCAGCAAAAACTGGCATCCACATCAAATTGCTATTATAGATAATATGCAAGTAATTTTGGCGAAGCTAAAAGGTGAATTTGTTTGGCATAGTCATGACAATGAAGATGAATTGTTTCAAGTTATAAAAGGAACACTTTACATGCAATTTAGAACTTCGTCCTCAGAAGGAGGAATACGAACCGAAGTTGTTAAACAAGGCGAAATTATAGTCGTTCCAAAAGGTGTAGAACACAACCCTTGTACAAAAAATAACGAAGAAGTGCATGTACTTCTTTTCGAAAAACTATCAACGTCTCATACTGGAAACATTCAACATGAAAAAACTCAATCGCATTATCCAATAATATAATTTTGTCATGCTGAACTTGTTTCAGCATCTCATAATTTGTTTACTTTTACAAAATAATTAATGAGATTCCTGCCTTCGCAGGAAGGAAACATGAGAATACTTCACTTAGATACAAACCATCCACTATTAATAAATCAACTCAATGATTTAGGTTTTCAAAATGATGAAGATTATACGTCTTCAAAAAAAGAATTAGAAGCTAAAATCCATGAGTATGATGGTCTAATTATTAGAAGTCGTTTTACTATAGACAAACAATTTCTAGATGCAGCTTCAAACCTAAAATTTATTGGTCGTGTTGGTGCAGGTTTAGAAAATATAGATTGCGATTATGCCGAAAAAAAAGGCGTATATCTTATTTCTGCACCTGAAGGCAATAGAAATGCAGTTGGTGAACATAGTTTAGCTATGCTACTTTCACTTTTTAATAAACTAAACAAAGCAGACCTAGAAGTTAGAAATGGTAAATGGTTACGTGAAGATAATCGTGGATTAGAACTTGACGGAAAAACCGTTGGCCTTATTGGTTATGGAAACATGGGAAAAGCTTTTGCGAAAAAATTACGTGGTTTTGATGTGGAAGCACTATGTTACGATATTAAAGAGCATGTAGGAGATACAAATGCCAAACAAGTCACGTTAAAAGAATTTCAAGAGAAAGTAGATGTGGTTAGTTTACACACACCACAAACGCCTTTAACTTTAAATATGATTAACAGTCATTTTATTAATCAATTTAAAAAATCTTTTTGGTTGTTAAATACAGCACGTGGTAAAAGCGTGGTTACTGAAGATCTTGTTAATGCCTTAAAATCTAATAAAATATTAGGAGCAGGATTAGATGTTTTAGAATACGAAAAAGCCTCTTTCGAAAATTTATTTAAAAAAGATGTCACATCGAGCGCAGTCGAGATGCCTGAACCATTTAAGTATTTAATAAAAGCCAACAATGTTATTTTAACACCTCATGTTGCTGGCTGGACAGTGGAAAGTAAAGAAAAATTAGCCCAAACTATCGTCGATAAAATTAAAGCTTTTGTCATTCAGAACGAAATATAATGAAGTGATGAAACTAAATAAAAAGATTCTTCGCCTTGCTCTGAATGACACTATCAAGATTTTTTTTACTTTTAGTACATGAAAAAAACAGTTCTCGTTTTTAGCTTACTTATTTTGGCGCTTCTTTTACTTTTTCAATTTAGTAAGTATGCATTAATTTCAAATAATTTACAAATTGAAATAATCATTACCATAATTGCAATCGTTTTCTTTGTTGTTGGTGTTTATATCAATAAAAAAAGTTTAAACAAATCTGTGCTTCCTTCAACAGAAATAAATCAAAAGAAAATTGAAGAATTAGAACTCAGTAAAAGAGAATACGAAGTGCTTCAAAAAATATCCGAAGGGCTTTCTAATAAAGAAATTGCTGAAAAATTGTTTCTATCTGAAAGCACTATAAAAACACACGTTTCAAATCTTCTTTTAAAATTAAATGCCAAAAGACGTACACAAGCTGTACAAATAGCAAAAGCGTTTCAAATAATATAATTTTACTATTTTTAGACTAAAGTAGGATCGTTTTGGTACTTTAGTATGACCTTTTCACCTCACCTTTTTTCTACTTTTGACTAACTAATCAAAACATAAATTAAAAATGAAAAACACAGTAATTAAATATGGGCTTTATGCTTTATTAAGCGGATTTGTATTATTCGGATTGCCTTTTCTTTTCGGAATGGGTGTGAATTTCGATTATGGAGAACTCATTGGCTATACATCAATGGTACTCTCTCTTTTATTTGTTTACTTTGGTATTAAGCACTATCGTGATAAAGTGAATGAAGGAAAAGTGTCTTTAGGAAAAGCCCTTGGAATTGGTATGCTTATCGCTTTATTTTCTGCTGCTGGAGTTGCTCTATTTGACTATATCTACACCACTCAAATAAATCCAGACTTTGCAAATGAGTATATAGCGTATTCTATTGAAAAAATGGAAGCAACGTTACCAGCAGAAGAAGTAAAAATAAAAAGCGTAGAGCTAAAACAACAAATGAAAGATTATGGAAGCCCTAATTTTATGGCCTTCATGATGTTTGCATCAGTTATAATTCTAGGATTTATTATATCTTTAATTTCAGGACTTATTTTACAACGTAAATAAAACAACTATCATGCAATATAAAGCAGACTCACCAGAAGATTACATAAATCAGCTTCCTGAAGAAAGACAAGCACCAATAAAAAAATTAGATACCCTTATTAAAAAGCACATGCCAAAAGATTTAGAAGCTGGAATGGGTTATGGTATGTTAGCATATTATGTGCCTAAATCTATCTATCCAGATGGCTACCATTGCAAACCATTTCCTCCATTACCTTTTATAAATTTAGCATCACAAAAGAATTTTATTGCGCTTTATCATTCAGGAATGTATGCAAAAAAAGAGTTGTATGATTGGTTTGTTGCAGAGTATCCTAAGCATTGTAAATACAAATTGGATATGGGAAAAAGCTGCGTTCGATTTAAAAAAATAGACGATATTCCATACAATTTAATCGAACAACTTTTAGGGAAAATGTCTGTTGAAGAGTGGATAGGTATTTATGAAACGAACATCGGGAAGTCTTCTAACAAATAAAATAGTTAATAGTGAATTCCATGAGACTCCTAAAAATAAAAGCGAGCTCATGAATTAGTAATTAAAAAATAATAAACAATATCCTGCAAGGTTTTTAGAACCTTGTAGGTATAAAAATTAAGTTTAACTAATAAATTCCCTCTCCTTTGGAGAGGGTTAGGGAGAGGAATGAAAAAACGCGTAACAGGAATTGGAGGCTTATTTTTTAAAAGTAAAAATCCAAAAGCTTCTAAAGATTGGTATAAAAAACATCTAGGATTTAATACAGACGATTATGGTTGTACCTTTTGGTGGAAAGACAAAGATGGAAAAGATTGCTCAACACAATGGAGTCCATTTCCTGAAGACACCAAATATTATGAGCCTTCCAAAAAAGATTTTATGTTTAATTATCGTGTAGAAAATCTGAAAGAATTATTAGAAACTTTAAAAGAAGAAGGTGTAACAATTGTAGGCAAAATGGAAGAATACGATTATGGAAAATTTGGTTGGATTTTAGACAACGATGGCAATAAAATAGAACTTTGGGAACCTATTGATAAAGTCTTTAAATAAACAGTTAAGATTCGCCATTCTGTTCAGAGAGCTTCTGCTCTAATTCGGCTTGAAACTCTTCCATAACAGGTCTTACTGTGCTTTCTGGCAAGTCGGCAATCTTAATATACATCAAACCATCTACAGCATTATTAAATAAAGGATCTACATTAAAAGCTACCAATTTAGCATTTTGCTTAATATACTTTTTTAGCAAAACAGGTAAACGTAAGGCTCCTGGTTCAACCTCATCAATTATTTTATCGAACTTGTTTAAATCTGCTTCAGTTTCGTCGAAAACAAAATCTTTATCTGCATCTTTCAGTTTTACTTTAAATTCCTTTTTAGGATGTACATATTGCGCAATATAAGGATCGTAATAATGAGACTTCATAAACTCTATCATTAACGATTTAGAAAAGTTTGAAAACTGATTACTAATACTAACGCCTCCAATTAAAAATTTATGTTCAGGATATCGCAACGTAGTGTGTACAATGCCTTTCCAAAGCAAAAATAATGGCATGGGCTTTTGTTGGTACTCTTTAATAATAAAAGCTCTTCCCATTTCTATAGATTCGCTCATCATTTTAAATAATTCAGGTTCGAATCTAAATAAATCTTGAAGGTAAAACCCATCGATTCCATGTTTTGCAAAAATCTGTGAACCTAGTCCCATTCTATATGCGCCAGCCACAAGTTCTTGCTCACTATCCCAAAGAAACATGTGGTGATAATAAGTGTCAAAAGCATCCAAATCAATCGCTTCATTGGTTCCCTCTCCTACTTCTCTAAAGGTAATTTCACGTAACCTTCCAATCTCTCTTAATATATTTGGAATCTCTTTAGATGTTGCTAAAAACACTTCGTAATTTTTACTTTGTAACAACCTACAATCTGCTTTCCTTATAGCCTCGACCTCCTGACTCATAACCTCTTTAGAAATTGGAGTTACAATTCTCTTTGGAGGTTTTGGAACTTTTAATGTTGATGAAATATTACTTAATAAATTTCCTTTTTCATCAAACGAATTAGACAGCATGTACGTTTTCTTTCTTAAAAATTCTGAAAACTCTTCAAGACTTTGATGTTCTTTTTGGTCTGTAATAGAAATAGGTTTCCCTATCCTTACTTTAATGGTTCTTCGCTTTTGGGTTAGCAGCTCCGAAGGTAATTTAGCTGTTCTAAACGTATCACTAATTCTAGATAACTTATAAAAAAGAGAGCTGTTCTTTGCATGAAAATAAATTGGAACTACAGGAACTTCAGCTTTCTGAATAAGTTTCATAGCAGCTTCTTCCCAAGGTTTATCTACTAAAAGCTTTCCATCTTTATAGGTAGATACTTCACCTGCTGGAAAAACACCTAATGGATGGCCATCTCTTAAATGTGTAATAGCATTTTTAAAACCAGCTATACTAGACTTAATATCCTTTCTGTCTTCAAAAGGATTTACTGGCATAATATAAGGTTTTAAAGGCTCTATTCTATGTAACAAAAAATTAGCTATTATTTTAAAATCTTCTCGCTGTTCAAGCATTAATTTTAAAAGCAAAATACCATCTATGCCACCAAGTGGATGATTAGAAACTGTTATATAAGCGCCATCCTTAGGTAAGCGTTTTAAATCTTCTTCAGGAATTTCGAACTTAATTTGAAACTCCCCTAAAATCCCATTTAAGAATTCTAATTTCTCAAGGTGTTTGTTTCTATTATAAATCCTATTGAGCGTAGATATTTTAAGGACTTTCATTAATATCCAACCAATAAAAGTTCCTATAAATCCATAAGAATCTAATTGAATGGCTTTAGCTACTTCTTTGGCTGTAACTAACCCTTTATCTGATTGGTTGCTCATATATACAAATGTAATGAAATAGTTTATTTAGTAACTATTTGCATCGTTTCATGCGTTAA
>Ga0209344_10004457_pt1 | contig 12859 bp, 11 predicted proteins | sample Cruoilmetagenom6_FD_187293 | JGI IMG/M metagenome (GOLD analysis project Ga0209344, IMG submission 187293) | Oil polluted marine microbial communities from Coal Oil Point, Santa Barbara, California, USA - Santa Barbara Oil Seep Sample 6 (SPAdes)... | ecosystem: Environmental > Aquatic > Marine...
CTTCATCGAACGCGCCTTTCGCGATGTCGACGGTGCGGCAAAATGGTGCGACGTGCGCCAATCCGCGCCGGTTGAGACCTGCCACGACATGGCCCGCCTTGCGCTGGATGACGCGCTGTTGTGGATCAATGAGACTTGGGGCACGCAGCTTGAATCCCTCCGCTGGGGCGATGCCCATCAGGCGACACATGATCACCCGGTCTTGGGCGACGTGCCGCTGCTGCGCTACTTCGTGAACATCCGCCAGTCGACCTCGGGCGGGGACAACACGCTGCAACGCGGTCTGACGCGCGGCACCGGGAAAGACCCGTTCTTCAACGTGCATGGCGCGGGCTATCGCGGGGTCTACGATTTTGCGGACCCGGACAGTTCGGTCTTTGTCTCCTCCACTGGCCAATCGGGCCACTTCCTATCGCGCCACTACGACGACATGGCCCAACTCTGGCGGCGCGGCGAATATATTCCGATGTCGCTGGACGAAGACCTCGCCCGCGCCGCCGCCGTGGGCGTCACCCGGCTGGAGCCTGCCCCATGACCGCCCGCGTTATCCTGCTCAACAAACCCTACGGCGTGCTGTCCCAGTTCACCGATAAGGGTACCGAGGGCAGCAGCCGCCCAACCCTCTCGGCCTATATTGACGAGCCGGGATTCTACCCTACAGGCCGCTTGGACCGCGACAGCGAAGGGCTGATGGTGCTGACGGACCACGGCCCGCTGCAGGCCCGCATCGCGCATCCGAAATACAAACGCCCCAAGACCTATCTCGTGCAGGTCGAAGGCACGCCGGATGACCAGATGCTGGAGGCGCTGCGCAAAGGTGTGGCGCTGAAGGATGGCATGACCAAACCTGCCGAGGTCGCGCAAATCGACCAGCCCGAGAACCTCTGGCCCCGCGACCCGCCGGTGCGCTTTCGCAAGACGGTGCCCGAGGCTTGGCTGCGCCTCACCATCCGCGAGGGGCGCAACCGTCAGGTGCGGCGCATGACGGCGCATGTGGGGCTGCCGACGCTAAGGCTCATCCGCGAGAGCGTTGGCGACTGGGCACTGGCAGGGCTGCGCCCCGGCATGTGGCGCTGGTCGACCGAGAACGGCCGTTAGGTCAGCGCCCGCGTGATGGCCACGCCGAGCGTCGCAGAGGTGCCGGTCAGCACCGAGCCCCAAGTGAAGTCGCGCGCCACCATGGCATAGGTCCAGTCTTTCAGCGTCGCGACATTGGTGAACTCATAGGTACCATAGGCCATGGCCCCGATCAGCACGCCATTGCCAAAGACCCAAAGCAGCGAATGGTCTTGGGTCATCGCGGGCCAAGCCACGAAGTAGAGCAACACGCCCACGTAAAAGGCATAGAACACCCCGGCAGGCGCGATGCGGAAATCATCAAGCAGCCAATCCCCAATGTCGCGCTCGAACACGGGTTTGATAATGTAGGTCAGCCCGAGGTAGTCGAGCCCCATAAACAGGATGAAGGTGGCGAGGTAGAGGATCACGAGGGTCATGGCAGCTCCGGTTTGTTTGAGGTTGATATGAAGCGCGGCGCCGCGATTGCGAACAATTGGCGTGAATTATCCTTCCAAAAACGCAACTGAGCAGCGGATTGGAGCCAATTTCCACCGCCCAGACCAATTTCTGCTGGATTCCCACCCGCAATCGAAAGCACATAGACGGGGGTTTCAGGAGGTCCGACCTTTGCGCATCACAACACAACATTCGAAAATCACGCTCGCCCTGATCGGCCTCACCGTACTGACCGCCTGCGGCGGATCGCGAGAGGCGCCCAAACCCCGCCCTGCCGCGGCGGAGGTCGAATGTATGGCGCGGGCGATGTACTTCGAATCCAACCGCTCAAGCCCCAGCGGGATGCTGGCGGTCGGCAGTGTGGTGATGAACCGCGTCCACTCTGACAGCTTCCCCAATACCGTTTGCGGCGTTGTTGGTCAGCGCAATCAATTTGCGCCGGGGGTGATGACCAAACCGATGAACAAGGGCGCAGGCCTTGCGCGGCAGATGGCGGTGGCCGTGCTCAGCGGCGAGCGGCACCCCAAAGTGTCCCGCGCGAAGTTCTTTCACGCCGCGTGGTACCGGGCAAATTACAACAACATGCACTACGTCGTGACAGCGGGCGGCAACGCCTTTTATGAAAAGCGCCGCCCAGAGCAGGTCACCAATCGGCGACCCTTCCCCGAAGAGTGACGCTTAAAGCTGTTGGAATTCGGCTTCTTGCCGGGCCGACCAACGCACGGTGATCTCGAAACCGTCCTCGGTCTGGCGCTCGCCTTCCACGACATCCTGAGCAAAGAGCCAGGCGCGCCTTTTGCCGTCTGCAAAGTCAAGCGTCAGTACCGCCTCGCGCACAGCACCTTGCAGCGCTTCGGCGATGACTTCTTGCAGGTTCTCCAACCCTTCGCCGGTAATGGCCGAGATTGCCAAAACATCTTCGTTGCGCGCCGCACGTGCGCGCATGGCATCAGCGCGGTCTTCGGGCAGCAGGTCAAGCTTGTTCCACACCTCAAAACTGCGGGTCTCTTTCGGCACGCCCAAGGATGCAAGGATATCACGCACGTTCTGCGCCTGCTCTTCGGTCTCGGCATGGGACACATCGCGCACGTGGCAGATGATGTCGGCGGCCAGCACCTCTTCCAAAGTGGCGCGGAAGGCGGCGACGAGTTCCGTGGGTAGGTCTGAGATAAAGCCAACGGTGTCGCTGAGGATGATCTCAGGCCCATCGGGCAGCACGAGGCTGCGCATGGTCGGGTCGAGCGTGGCAAAGAGCATGTCTTTGGCCATGACCTCGGCCCCAGTCAAGCGATTAAAAAGCGTGGATTTCCCAGCGTTGGTATAGCCCACCAGGGCCACAATAGGGAACGGCACCTTGGCCCGTGCGGCGCGGTGCAGGGCGCGGGTTTTCACGACCTTTTCCAACTGGCGGCGCAAGCGCACCAATTGGTCATCGATAGCGCGGCGGTCGGCCTCGATCTGGGTTTCACCCGGACCACCAACAAAGCCCAAACCGCCCCGCTGACGCTCAAGGTGGGTCCAAGCCCGCACCAGCCGCGTGCGCTGATAATTCAGCGCGGCCATTTCGACCTGCAACACACCTTCGCGGGTGGCGGCGCGGTCGCTAAAGATTTCGAGAATCAACCCGGTGCGGTCGAGCAGTTTGACGCCCCAAGCTTTTTCAAGGTTGCGCTGCTGCACCGGCGTCACCGGACCGTCGACCAAGACAAGCTCGACTTCAGCATCTTTCATGCGCTGATCGAGTTCTTCGATCTTGCCCTTGCCGAACAACATCCCGGCGTGAACCGTGCGCAATGGCACGACTTCGGCCCCCGTGACCTCCAACTCCGGCAGCGCTTCGGCCAAGGCCACAGCCTCGGCCAGCGCAGGCGCGGGTGCGCGGCGGTCATTGTCGGATTTGATGTCAGGGTGCAGCACCCAGGCGCGCGTAACGCGCGGCCCGTCGCTGTTATCGATCTGAAAAGTTGGACGGCTCAAGAAGCGTCTTCGCCCTCATAAAGGCTGATCGGCTGGCTTGGCATAATGGTCGAGATCGCATGCTTGTAGACAAGCTGGCTCTGACCATCGCGGCGCAGCAGAACGCAGAAGTTATCGAACCACGTGATCACACCTTGCAGCTTAACCCCGTTGATCAAAAAGATCGTCACCGGGACTTTGGTCTTGCGCACGTGGTTGAGGAACGCATCCTGAAGGTTCTGTCTGTCTGACGCCATCGTAGTCTCGCCTTTATTCTTGCTGGCGTCCGCGTACCGGACCCCCCCATTACGCCAACTATGAAGCGGGAGGGCGCGAGTTTCCAGACCAAATGTCAGTGAACCCGGTGCAACAGGGGTTCAATCGTGTCAGGCGCGCCACAAATTCGGACTAAGCAGCGCAATAATTGCCAAAGTTTCGAGCCGGCCAAGCACCATTGCACCACAAAGGATCGCTTTTGCGGCCAAACCAAGCTCAATCAGCCGGATCGGCGCGTCGGCGGCATGTTCAATAAGCGGTCCGGTGGTCGAGAGAGTCGCCACCGACATGACCATTGCCGCGTCAAAGGGCGCGCCTGTGAGCGTTAGCAGCAGCGTCACACCGGCCAGCGACATGGCGAAGAGCATAAAGAAGATCCACGCGATAAAGGCGCCGTTGCTTTGCAATCGTCGCCCTGCCGTACCTGCCCCGCTGACAGAGTTGGGATACACCAGCCGGTCCATCTCGCGGACACCGTTTTGATAGAGCGCAAAGACCCGCAGCAGTTTCACGCCCCCCGCCGTGGTCGCCACACCGCCGCCGATCAGCGCAAGCCCCATGAGCACTAGCCCCGGTGTGCGCAGCCCAGACCAGCCCTGCGCCTCCACCCAATGCTCCGAGACAAATCCCGTGGTGGTAAGAAACGACGTGACCGTAAACACCGCGCCCCAAAGAGCGTGCAAGGCGCGCACTCCATCGACTTCTAGCTCGACTTCAAAGGCGCCGATCCAATGCCGCACGAAAAGCAGCAGCGGAACGCCAATTATCACGATAATCCCGATGCGGAACTCAGGATCGGTTAGCAGCCCGCCTTGGGTCGCTGTCACTGTATCCTTGGAAAAGGTCAGCCGGGACAGTGCGAAGAACATGAACAGCATCATCACCGCCTCGCCCGAGACGTTGATCTGTGCGTCTTCCACCCCGCCAATCGGCGAAATGCCTGAGGTCGCCAGCACCGACATCGCATGGGCGAGCGCCACGAGCGCGTTCTCTCCACCAATCACCAGCAACAGCCATAGCAACAGCGTCAGTCCGGCATAGATCGGCGCCAGCGCCTGCGTGGTGCGCAGCAGGCGCTGGCGTGGCGTGATCCGGCCCATGCGCACACCCCCGCGATCATCCGGGCGGCCCGGCTCGGCCTGCGCGGTGACTTCAAAACCGCCAAGGTGAAGCGGCGCGAGGATCGCCGAAGCGGTCACCCACATCAGCAGCCCACCCATCCAGCCCACCTGCGCGCGCCACAGGTGCAGCGTGTTGCTTAGCCGTTCGGGATTGTCAAAAACCGTGGCGCCTGTGGTGGTCATCGCGCTGACCATTTCGAAATAGACATTTACAAACCGGGTGGTCGGCAGCGCTTCGAGGAAAGGCACGGCAAAGAACACAGGCAACAGTAAGAAGGCAGACAAAAGTGAGAGCAACGGCCCAAGTGCGCCGTCCAAGGGTTTGCGTCCGGCATGGGCGATGGCGATCAGGGTAAAGGCCACCAGCCCCAAAATCCCGGCATAGAGAAAGGCTCGGCTGGCAACATGGTCATTCACCACCAGCCCGTGAATTGATGGCACGATCATCGACAGGGCCGAGACGCCAAACAGCTGCAAAAACAGCGGCAGCTGGGTGATCTCACGGCGAATGGTGGTCGATTGCGGCACTTTCGGCCCCTCGGTTTAGAAGAAGTCGATCGAGACCTGCAAAAGCTGCTCAACCCGTGGCACGTCTTCGGCCAAGGCAAACAGCGCCACAACATCACCCTCGTCAATGCGGGTGTTGCCCTTGGGGCGGATCACCTTGCCCTCCTTGCGCAGCATGCCGATCAGCACACCTTCGGGAAAGTCGATCTCTGACACTTTCTTGCCCGCCAGCGGCGATGTCGACAGCACTTCGGCCTCAATCACTTCGGCCTCGGCGTCCCCGATGGAGTAGACCGCCCGGACACGGCCGTGCCGAATATGGCGCAGGATTGAGCTTACAGTGGTTGCGCGCGGGTTGATGTAGGCGTCGATGCCCAGGGGGTTCATCAGCGGCACCAGCGTCGGGTCGTTGATCAGCGCGATGACATAATCGCAGCCCTCGGCCTTGGCCCGCACGCAGGCGAGCATGTTTGTCTTGTCATCGTCGGTCACCGCCAGCATCGCATCGGCCCGGCTGATCCCCGCTTCGGCCAGCAGGGCCGCATCCAGCCCGTCGCCGTTCAAAACAATCGTCCGCTCCAGCGCCTCGGCGGCACGTTCGGCGGATTTACGGTTCTTCTCGATCATCTTGGTGCGCACGCGCAGCGGCCCGGCCTCCAGATGCTGCGCGACGGTCAACCCGACATTGCCGCCGCCGACCAGCACGACACGTTCCTGTTTGGTGGTCTGTTTGCCGAAAATCTCCATCGTGCGGGCGACGTCTTCGTGGTGGGAAAAGACATAGCAATCGTCACCGGGGAATAGCTGGTCCTTGGCCTCGGGCGCGAACAATGTGCCATCTCGGCGCACGCCCACGACCACGGCGCGCAGGGTCGAGAACAGATCGGTCAACTGCCGCAGCGGCGTGTTGACCACCGGGCAGTCTTCGTCAATCGTGATGCCCAGCAGTTGCGCCTGCCCGTCCATAAAGGTTTCGGTGTCAAAAGACGCAGGCGCGCTAAGCCGTTGCAGGGCGGCAGTGGCAACCTCCATCTCGGGGCTGATGACCACGTCAATCGGCATGTGATCGCGGCGGTAGAGGTCAGAATAAATCGCGTCGAGATAGGACTGGCTGCGCAAGCGGGCGATCTTGCGGTTGATGCCAAAGACCGAATGGGCGACCTGACAGGTCACCATATTGACCTCATCGGAATGGGTCGCGGCGATGATCATCTCGGCGTCGCGCGCCCCGGCACGGTCAAGCACATCAGGGTAGCTCGCAAAGCCCGCGATGCCCTGCACATCCAGCGTGTCCGTGGCGCGGCGGATCAGTTCGGCATTGCTATCAACCACTGTGACATCGTTGCGTTCGCCGCTGAGGTGCCGCGCGATCTGCCAGCCCACCTGCCCTGCACCACAAATGATGATCTTCATAAAGGCTTCCTTACCTTGGGCCTTACGCTGCACCTTACTTTGGGGCCGCGATCATATCAGGTCGGTTAGATGGCATGACAGATGGGTTGGCAAGGGTCAAATCAATTGTCATGGCCGCGTAACAAGGGCATCATGGCGGCATGAAACTGATCCCGCACCGCCTGCCCGGCTCCGCCGCCCTATTGACCATTGTCGCACTGGGTGCCGCCGCCTGTGCGCCGCTAAATACCTATTACAAACCGGGGGCGAACATGGCGCAGGTCAGTCGTGCCACCACCGCGTGCGAGGTAAAGGCGCTGCGCGATGTGCCTGCCTCTACCCAAGTGCGGCGCAGCCCGCCGCGCTATGTACCGCCGCGGCAAATCTGTGATGCCAACAACAATTGCACCACCAAAGGGGGCTTCTACATCCCCGGCGAATTGGTGACATTCGACCCCAACGCCGGCTTGCGCAAACGGGTGGAAACGCAGTGTATGGCCGACAGCGGCTTTGCGCCCGTGTCGATCCCCGCCTGCCCGAGCGGTGTGGCGCGCGCAGCCCCGGCCCGGGCCACCACGACCCTGCCAGCGCTAAACCAGAATTCCTGTGTAATCCGCAACTCGGATGGGTCGTTCCAGATCGTGACACGCGGTTAAGGGCGCGGATGCGAGGGGTCGGCCCCTCGCGCTTCCCAAGCGCGTCTTAATCCGCCGCCTCGGTCTCTTCGTCCACATGGGCCACCCGCACGCCCGCTTTGGCCGAAGTCACGACACCGAGCGATTTCAGCTTCCGGTGCAACGCAGAGCGCTCCATGCCGACGAAATTCGCCGTGCGGCTGATGTTGCCGCCAAAGCGGTTGATCTGGGTCAGCAAATATTCCCGTTCAAAGGCCTCGCGCGCCTCGCGCAGCGGCAGGGTCGCCAGAGCACCAGACAAGACAACGCGGCCTTCCTCGCCGCCGCCATCTTCTTCGCCGGGCAATTCACGCGCCTCAATCGGGCCGGAGCCATCACCAAGGATCAGCACCCGTTCCACAAGGTTCTTGAGCTGCCGCACATTACCAGGCCAGACCATCGTTTGCATCAGCGCGACAGCGTCTTCGGTCAGGCTGCGCTGCGGCAGACCTTGGGAGGCGTTGAATTCCGCGATAAAATGCTCGGCCAGCAGTGGAATATCCTCGCGCCGTTCTTCCAACGAGGGCACGGCAATCGGCACGACGTTGAGACGATGGTAAAGTTCCTGCCGGAAAGTATCGGCCTTGATCGCCTGATCCAGATCGCGGTTGGTTGAGGAGATGACCCGCAGGTCGACCCGCACCTTATCATTGCCGCCGACGCGGTTAAATTGCTGGTCCACCAACACCCGCAGGATTTTGGACTGTGTGCCGAGCGGCATGTCCGCGACCTCGTCAAAATAGATCACCCCGCCGTGGGCCTGTTCGAGCAGGCCCGGTTCAATCCCCCGGTCCGGCGTTTCGCGGCCAAAGAGCACTTCCTCCATCCGGTCCGGCGCAACGCCTGCGCAGTTGACCGTGACAAAGGGCGCCGAAGCGCGGGCGGAATTGGAGTGGATATAGCGGGCGGCCACTTCTTTGCCCGAGCCCGCAGGGCCGGTCAGCATCACGCGGCCATTGGATTTAGTAACTTTGTCGAGTTGGCTCAGCAACGCGCGGTAGGGGGCCGAGGTGCCAATCATCTCGGCGGTGGAGGTATCGCGACGTTTAAGGGTCTGGTTCTCGCGGCGCAGGCGCGAGGTTTCCATGGCGCGGCGGATCACGACAAGCAATTGGTCGATGTTAAAAGGCTTTTCGATGAAGTCGTAGGCGCCCTGTTTGATTGCCGCCACGGCGATCTCGATATTGCCGTGGCCCGAGATGATGACCACCGGCACATCCGGGTTGTCGCGCTTCACGGTTTTGAGGATGTCGATCCCATCCATCCGGCTGTCTTTGAGCCAGATGTCGAGGATGATCAGCGCGGGCGCTTCGGAATTGATCTCGCCCATCGCCTCGTCTGAGTTTCCGGCCAGCCGGGTGGCAAAGCCTTCGTCTTGCAGAATATCCGAGATCAACTCACGGATGTCGCGTTCGTCATCTACAATCAGGATGTCACTCATCTGCCTTAACCCCTTGCTGTGGTGTTGTGTCGGTGGCCAGCGGCAGCGTGATCACCGCCATGGCCCCATGATGGTCCTGCCCGTCAAAGGCAGGCGCGGTTTCGAGCGTCAGGCTGCCGCCATGTTCCTCGATAATCTTTTTGACGATCGGCAGGCCCAGCCCGGTGCCTTCGCTGCGCGTCGTGACATAGGGTTCAAACAGCCGCGCGCGGTCTTCGGGCAGGCCGATGCCGTTGTCGGCAATGGTGATGCGCAGCTGTTGGTCCTTGGTGGTCAAGGCGACGCGGATCTCCGGCTTGAGGTTGTCCGGCGCGCCTTTTTCTTTCAATGATTCAATCGCTTCGCCAGCGTTCTTCACCAAATTGGTCAGCGCCTGCGAGATCATCGTCGCATCAATTTCTGCCATAACAGGTGCGTCGGGCAGCGCCATATCGATGGCCACGTCTTCTTCCCGCGTCTGTTGCAGCAGCACGGCGTCGCGTAGCAGATCGGTGATGTTCTGACGGCTGGTTTCCGGCTCTGGCATACGGGCGAATTTGGAGAATTCATCGACGATCCGGCGCAGATCGCCGGTCTGGCGGATGATGACGCCGGTCATCTGTTCCAGCGCCGCGTCGTCGCCTTCTGCCATTTTCGGGCCAAACTTGCGCTTGATCCGTTCGGCGCTCAGTTGGATCGGCGTCAACGGGTTCTTGATTTCATGGGCGATCCGACGCGCCACGTCGCCCCAGGCGGCCATACGTTGTGCGCTAACCAGATCAGTGACGTCGTCAAAGGCGACAACATAGCCTTCGAGCGCGCCGTCTTGGGCCCGCCGCGTGGCCATGCGCACCAGCAGGTTTTCCATTTCCCCTTGGCGCGAGACTTTGACTTCGGCCTGCGCGACCTCGCCGGATGCGGTTTTGACCGTTTCAAAGAGCGGGCCGAACTCCGGCACCGCCACGGTCAACGGGAGGCTTTGCTGCTCCTCGGACCAGTCCAGCAGGCGCATGGCCGAGCGGTTCACGAAAGTGACGCGCCCTTCCGGGTCGAGCCCGACAACTCCTGAGGTCACGGAACTCAGCACGGAATCGAACAACCGGCGGCGGCGTTCAATCTGATCGGTGTTTTCCAGCAGGGTCTCGCGCTGGCCTTTGAGCTGTCGGGTCATCTGGTTGAAGTAGCGGCCCAGCATGGCGATCTCATCGTCGCCTTCTTCTTCGCGCACCTGCACGTTCAAATCACCCGCCCCAACCTGCTGTGCCGCGCCAGTGAGCCGACCCACCGGGCCAGACAGACGCTCGGCAAACCACAGGCCAAGCCAGACCGCCGCGAGGATTAGGATGACTGCAAACCCCAGATAAACAAGAGCAAATTCAAACAACAGCCGCCCGCGCTCGGATTCAAGTTGTTGGTAGAGCCGCACTGTTTCCTTGGTCTCATCCAGCAACGATAGGATATCCCCATCCACCGCGCGCGAAACATAGAGATAGCGGTCAACATAGGCGTCCATCGGCACCAGCGCGCGAAATTCGTTGTTGGGCCAGTCCTCGATCACCAGCAGCCCTTCCGCATTTGCGGTCGCGATCTGCTCTTCGCTAGGCGCTTCGAAATCGAACAGGTAAGAGCGGTCCCCGCGCGCGCGAATCTGCGCGGTGCTGTCGATCAAAAAGGCTTCGCGCAGCCCGCGCTGGATCTGCCGCTGGCCTTCGCCGAGCAGTTCACTGTCTGAAAGGTTAATCCCCTGTGCACGCGCGCTGTCGATGCTGCGTGCGAGGGTTTCTGCATCAGATATAAGGTCTTCCCGCTGCTCGGCCTCATAAGCCTCTGCCGCCGCGAGGGACGAGCCGACCACGCCGCTGACTCGGTCGGAAAACCAGCCTTCTAGCCCGACATTCACCGTCAGCCCGGCAAAGATCGCGACAGTGACCGTGGGGATCAGTGCCATCAAAGCAAACACGCCCGTCAAGCGCAGGTGCAACCGCGACCCCGCCGATTTCGCACGGCGGGCAGAGATCAGGCGCCCGACTTGAATCAGCACCAGTGCCGCGACCAACAGCACATAGACAAGATCTGTCAGTAAGATGAGGCGCAGATTGAAGGTATCCGCCCCCTGCCCCAAGGGGCCAAGCGCCAGATAGGTGGCGAGCGCCAGCATGGGGCCGAGCACGACCAGCCCGAAAGTGGACCAATTGCGCACCCGTTTGACGCGCCTTAGCCGTCCCAAACGCTCAAGTTTGAACCTGCGTGACCGGGTTGCCACCCGCATACCTCACCGATGTTGTGATGCATTGCTGCATCTACCGCCATATTATGTGGTCCTGATCGGGATAGTTCCCCGATGGCCACGGTTATGTGGCTCTTTTACATCATCTTGCGACCCCGTGTCACCTCAATATCGAGGTCGGTGATCTTTTTACGCAGGGTATTGCGGTTAATTCCTAATAAATCAGCACATTTGGCCTGATTGCCCGCTGTGGCGGAGAGCGCGATTTCGATCAAAGGCAGTTCGACTTCGCGTAAAATCCGCGCATACAGCCCGGGCGGGGGCAGCATCGCACCGTGAAGATCGAAATATCGCTGCAAATGTCGCTCAACCGAGGCGCCCATCCGCTCGTTATCGGCCTCTTGTTGCAACGGCGCGCGGCTGGATTGCGCGCCAAGCAACCGGGTCACATCGCTCTCGGTCACTTCCCCCCCAATACTTGCAAGAGCAAGCTGGCGGATCGTATGTTCCAATTGCCGCACGTTGCCGGGCCATGGGGCTTTTTGCAATGCACGGGATGCGGCATCAGACAGGTTGACCGCTTGGGCCGTTGTGCCGTCGCGGGTCAGGAAGTGCTCAGCCAAAAGCGGGATGTCTTCGACCCGGTCGCGCAAGGCGGGCACATCAATCGTTGCCCCAGACAAGCGGAAATAGAGGTCGCGGCGGAGCTTGCCCTCTTCAATCGCCGCTTCCAAATCGCCTTGGCTAGAGGCGATGAAGCTGGGCGCATCGCCCCCATCGGCCCCGGTGCCGGGCATGTCCAACATCCGCACCAATCGCGCCTGATGCTCCAGCGGCAGGTCGGCTACCTCGTCGATTAACAACGTCCCCCCCCGCAGCCGGGCCAAAAGCTGCGCCGGGCCGTCAACTTCGACCAAATCAACTTCGCTAAGGGTGATGAACGGTAGGCTGCGGCGGTCAGAAAGATCGTGGATCGCCCGGCCAATAAGCGACTTTCCGGTGCCGCTTTCGCCGCGGATCAACACGGGCAGATCGCTGTTGAGCACCCGCGCAACCGCGCGGTAGAGCGCCTGCATCACCGGGGTGCGCCCGATCATTGGCAGGTCGTCCCCCTCAGCGCTCGCTTCATCCGGTGCGCTACCGCCCCGGCGCGGCAGGTTCGCGCTTTGCTCCAGCGCGCGGGCGGTGCGTTTCATCAGGTCCGGCAGGTCAAAGGGCTTGGGCAGGTAGTCAAAAGCCTCCGCCTCGTTCGCCTTGATTGCCGTCATGATCGTATTCTGCGCCGAGATTACGATCACCGGCAGACCGGGGCGATCCTGCGCAATTTTGGGCAGCATTTCTAATCCGTTACCGTCGGGCATGATCACATCCGAGATCACCGCATCGCCCTTGCCCTCTCCGACCCACCGCATCAGCGTGGTCAGGCTTGAGGTCGCGTGCACCTTGCAGCCCGCGCGGGTCAGCGCTTGGGTCAGAACAGTGCGGATCGTGCGGTCGTCGTCGGCGACGAGGATGGTCCCGTCCATGTCAATTCTCCTGAAGGTCAGCCGCCGTCGCGCGTGGCAGCGAAATACGAAAAGCAGTGCATCCGGGTGCGGATGAGACGGAAATCCAACCGCCGTGGTCTGAAATAATTTTGCTAACGAGCGCCAACCCTAGGCCGGTGCCGTTTTCCCGGCCCGAGACAAAGGGATCAAAAACATCCGCGCGAATATGTTCGGGCAGACCGGGGCCATCGTCGATCACTTCGATCTGCAGGGGCAGCAATTGC
>Ga0209344_10004458_pt1 | contig 12858 bp, 8 predicted proteins | sample Cruoilmetagenom6_FD_187293 | JGI IMG/M metagenome (GOLD analysis project Ga0209344, IMG submission 187293) | Oil polluted marine microbial communities from Coal Oil Point, Santa Barbara, California, USA - Santa Barbara Oil Seep Sample 6 (SPAdes)... | ecosystem: Environmental > Aquatic > Marine >...
CATCATAGATTGGGTGAACCTTAAAGCCCGAAAAACCATCGATGGCGGTTTCGGTCCACTGCCAGACATTGCCGATAATATCACCAAATTGTTGTTCACCGAATTGGTACTTATCCACCGGGCAGGCTGAGGCGTGGTGTTGTAAATCAATATTGCCGGGTGCTGTTGACCAGTGAGGATAATGGACCGACTCATCTCGGGGCATAATGTGATTATATAAACGCGTCCATTCGGCCTCAGTGGGTAAACGAATGGTTTGATTACGTTCACGTCCTAACCAGCGGCAAAAGGCTTTGGCTTCATGGTAGTTAACATCCACCGGCCATGACCAGGGCATGGGGAATTCTTCGGTCAGACTGCGATACAGCCACTGTTCACCATCATGGCGCCAGAATGTGGGGTGTTTAACGCCGGTAAATTGACGCCATTGCCAGCCTTCTTCACACCAAAAAGCTGAATCCTGATAGCCGCCGGCTTCAACAAAGGCTAAAAACTCCTGGTTAGAGACTAAAAACTGTGCGGCTTTAAATTCATTGACCTGGGTGTTCTGGTGACCGTATTCATTATCCCAGCCATAGGTTTCTGAAGGTAAACTGAGACCTTGTTTAACCAATCCTTCGGGTACAGTTAATAATTGATTATTTGGCGCAGCACCGGATGATTGGCAACGAGGCCATTTATCGTTGGTTTGAATATATTTAAGATCCAGTTGGCGAATCAGCACTGATGAGGTTTCTAAGTGAATGCGCTCATGCTCGATGCCCATTAAAATAACCCAACAAGGATCCTGCCATTGAACCGGTATCGACAGTGGCATTGTTTCGATTTGTTGCAGCACGATTTGTCGAACCTTGTGTCGGTAGTCATACACGGCAGACACCTTGGGCCAGTCGTAATGTTGGCTATTCAAGTCATCCCAGGACATTTCATCAACGCCGATGGCCATCATTGATTCCATATCAGTATCCACCGGTTGATCAATTAATTTGGCTACCCGTAGCTTGTTGACAAAAAACACCGCTGTATGCGCCAGGTAAAAAATTAAAGGGTGGCGAAGGGGTTCGGGTTGTTGATAATAGGCATCGTCATCTTTGAGTAAGTCAAATAATGCTTCGTAACTGTCGTAGGTTGAGATGAAATGCGCTTGTATGGTTTTTCTGAGTTCTTCAGGATCACCGTGGTTAATTATGGGGGTTGGTGTTAGTTTTATGGACATGGTCATATGTTAACATTTTTGTGATACAGTTTAGCCAAGGCTTGTGAAAATCATGTCAGTTTATGTGTTTTTTCCATAATGCGATGGTTATGCAGTACATTAGTTTGGATGACCATGTTAAAATACAGCTTCATTCATGACTTTAAACTGTGTGCAAAACAAAACTACTACACCAAAAACCGATCTGACTTCACAGCAATCTTTAGATATTTTAACGAATGCCGTTGAAGATGCCAAAGCCCAAAATATCATCACCTTAAATGTGGCTCATTTAACCGCCATTACTGATTATATGATTATATGCAGTGGTACGTCATCGCGCCATATGCGTCATATTGCTGAAACCACTTTGTCAGCGGCTGAAGAGGCCGATCTGAATATCATTAGTCGGGAAGGTATGAATTCTCAGGATTGGATGATTGTTGATGTGGGTGATGTGATTGTCCATGTAATGAGCGAGGAAGCACGTGGCTTTTACCAACTGGAAGGTTTATGGGATCTGGCTGAACAGTCTGTTTAATGCCTGACTCTTGATGCGTATTCAACTCTTGACACCCGGGCACAAAATGCCGGATTGGGTGGCCACTGCGTTCTCTGATTATAACCAACGATTGCCACAACATTTGGCATTACAATTGATTCCCATAGCCACTGTAAATCGGGTTAAAAACCAATCAGCAGAGAAGATTAAATTAATAGAGGCCGATGCCATTATAAGCCAGACTAAACCCGGTGATCTCAACATTGCATTTGATGAGCGTGGCAAAAAAATTGATACTCTGTATGTGTCGCGTCAATTGGCTGAATGGCAAATGATGGGTGCTGATGTTAATCTTATTGTTGGTGGTGCTGACGGTTTACACAGTAAAGTGTTAGAACAGGCACATCAGAAGTGGTCGTTGTCCGCTTTAACCTTTCCCCATCAACTTGTTAAAGTGATTATTGCTGAACAAATCTATCGGGCCTATTCTTTGTTGAATAATCATCCTTACCACCGAGCTTAATAGACAATGATGCGGATATCACCAACCTTGTGTTTGGCTTCAGCTTCTCCGCGACGCCGTGAATTATTGCAACAACTGGGTTTTCAAGTTCAAGTACAAGCGGTTGATATTGATGAATCACGAAATCAGAAAGAATCACCTTTGGATTATTGTGTTCGTTTGGCTGTTGAAAAAAATCAAGCGGCTGTCAGTCGTTTTCAACCTAAAGTACCGGTTGTTACGGCTGATACCATCGTGGTTTTGGGGAATGAAACCCTGGGCAAACCCAAAGACCGTGATGCGGTGATGACTACTTTGCAGCGTTTGTCAGACACTGAACATGCGGTTATTACCGCTGTGGCAGTACAGCATCAAGGTCAAGTTTTCCATGACCATCAAATTAGCCAGGTTCGCTTTGCGCGCATTGATAGTGACTGGATATTCGCCTATGCAGACTCCGAGGAACCTTATGATAAAGCCGGTGCCTATGGTATTCAAGGTCTTGCCGGTCGATGGATTGAGTCCATCACCGGTAGTTACAGTGGTATTATGGGACTGCCGTTGTATGAAACCGCTCAATTATTAAGTAAACTAGGTGTCATGTCTAATAATCAACTTTAAATAATCTGAGTATCGAGACAGCCAATATTATGTACCGAGAAATACTGATAAGTAGCAATGATTTTGAAACCCGCGTGGCGTTGATTGAAGATGGTCAGCTCTGTGAGGTGTGGATGGAGCGTGCGAAAAAGTATTCACTGGTGGGTAATATTTATCTCGGGCGTGTGGCTAAAGTGTTGCCGGGTTTACAAGCGGCATTTGTCGATATTGGTGAACAGCAAGCGGCTTTTATGCATGTTTCAGATTTAAGCGGTGAAGATCAGGCCACGGCAGGCACCGTCGCCATCAATGAACGGGTGCATGAAGGTGAAAAATTGATTGTACAAGTTTATAAGGATCCCATCGGTAGCAAAGGTGCGCGTATTACCACCGCGCTGAGTATTCCCAGTCGTTATTTAGTGATGATGCCCCACGCGCCTGAAATTGAGGCCATTTCTGCTCGAATTACGGATGATGATGAGCGGCAACGGTTACAAAATTTATTGGCCAAACTCAATGCCCAACAAAATGCCTTTGGACTGATTGCACGAACCCACGCTGAACATGTCAGTTACACTGCTTTGTACCATGACTGGCGTTTTTTAAATCGCCTGTGGCAGCAAATAAATTCACTGTTAAAATCAGCGAAGACCCCTTCTTTAATTTACAGTGAATTTTCTTTGGCCAAGCGGGTGGTGCGTGATTTAATCAATGACGACGTCACTAAAATTAGTATTGATCATCCGGATTTATTTCGTTCAGTACAAACATTTATTGTGGACTTCGCAGCTGAATGGAGTGGCCAATTACAACATCACAGCAGTTCTCGACCGTTGTTTGATTTATTTCAAATTGATGATGAGATTGATCGGTCGGTAAACCGCACAGTACCGTTAAAATCCGGTGGTAATCTGGTATTCGACAGTAGTGAGGCGATGACTACCATTGATGTGAATACCGGCCAATATGTGGGATATAAATCATTGGAAGACACAGCTTTTAAGACCAATTTAGAATCAGCTCAGATGATTGCCCGACAATTACGGCTTCGCAATATCGGTGGCATTATTATCATTGATTTTATCGATATGTTTGATCATTCCCACCGTCAGCAGGTGTTACAGACTTTAACCGATGGTTTAGCCAAAGATCGGGCTAAAACGCATGTTTTGGGCTTTACGCAGCTCAATTTAGTAGAATTAACCCGAAAACGGACCACCGAAAGTTTACTGGAAGTTTTGTCAGAACCCTGTGATAAATGTCATGGCAGCGGCCGCATCGAAACCATTGAAACGGTGAGTTTTAAATTGTTCCGTGAAATCAGCCGTTCCGTGAAACAGTTTAAGGCCAACAAAATAATGGTGATTGGCTCTTCACGTTTGGTGCAATACATCACCGAAGAACATTCCACCACCATTGCTGAAATGGAAGAGAGCCTGGGCAAGCGCATTGCTTTTCAAGCGGAAGACAGTTATCAACGCACTCAGCATGATGTGGTGTTGTTGTAAGTTGGCTATGATCTTATTCAGTTCGCACAGCCTGTTATGACCAAAACTAAACGTCATCATTGGCTGTTTAAGTTGTGGATAAAAATTCGCGGTTTACTGGCCTTGCTGATTATTCTGGCGGGTGTTTGTGTTGGTTTGATGAGTTTGTTGTTACCATTTGATGGCTTGTATAAGACTCGCCTGGTTGATTTTCTTGAACAACAGTGGCAAATGCAAGTTACCGTGGCCGAGATTGATGGTTCATGGCAGGGTTATGGCCCCGTTTTTGTGTTACGTGATTTATCCTTGCAAGGTGAGCAATCCTTACAACTTAAATCGGCTCAAATTCAATTAAATTTATACCAGTGGTTATTTCCAGGTGGTGAACGTGGCATTGATTTAAGTATCAATGAAGCGGAACTGGCGATGATTCAATCTGGCGCCCAAGTGAGCATCAAAGGGCGTGGTGATGAGAAAAAACTAACCCAAACACTGGATCGTTTGTTGCAAGCGGGTTCATTGCGTGTTCAAGCCTTAAAACTCAACCTTTTAAATGAACAGGACCAACCGATAATATCGGATATAACAGCTGATTTTTTATTGCAACAAGATGATCAGCAACGGGGATTACAGTTATTAATTAAGGAAGCCGGTCAGCAGGAATTAGAGATTCGGGCGGTCACTGATCGCAGCCAGCAAATTATGAAAACGGCTCAATGGTATGTCCGTTTCAATGATGTCTCGGTGAGTTTTTTACAACCTTTTTTGGCCATTGCTAATCTGCCAGAAGCCCGTATTAACGGTGAGCTATGGGTCACCACAAAAGCCGGGGTGATTATCGCTGCAGATGGCCGGTGGCAGTGGCAACAACAATCACCTGATTTAAGTTTTGATATCGGCATGCACTATGAAGGAGATCAGGAAACCGGTGATAATGTATGGCAAATCAGTGATGTAAACATGAATGACCAAAGGTATCCCGATTTTGCTTTTCGGGGTCATTGGCAGGGCAGTGAAGTACAATACCGTAGCCAGAGCATCCCTGTTTCTTGGCTCAGTCATTTAATTATCAATTCATTATTACCCGAATTCTCATCAACACAGCGAACAGCTTTAATTAATCAAAGCCAGGGTTTCATTGAGCAATTGCAATTTCAATATAATCATGACAACAAACAACTCAACCAGCTTACGGCACAATTTAGTGATTTGGCTGTGCGCAGTCCAGATTTAAGTTTTGAAGGGCTTTCGGGTAAATATTTGTATCAACATAATCTAAGTCGATTACAGATAGACAGTGATGCTGGTTTGTTACAAATCCCGACTGTCATTCGGGGTACAACACGATGGAATCGATTATTACTACAAGCCAATTGGCAACATGGTGAAGCTAAACAGTTAACATTTAATCAATTATGGTGTGATTGTGAAGATTTTCAATTGGATGCCGCAGCCACCATTCGATTAGATGATAAGCCGTATTTTCAGTTAAGTAGTCATATTGAACGGGTTGATATTGCTCAGTTACATAATTACTGGCCCCATAACATTTGGAAGCCGAATACCATAGCCTGGTTAGATAACGGTTTAAAGGCGGGTTCAGTCACTGAAGCCAGGTTGTTAGCGGCTGGTGAAATACGTAAGGACAGCTTTAAAAATGGAACAGCGGTTTTAAGCGCACAAGCCGAAGTGAATGAGGCTACGGTTGAGTTTAATCCCAATTGGCCGCCGGTAAAAAATTTAGATGCCACTGCAGATATCAGTGCTGATTCAATTGCAGTGGTGATTAATCAAGCCATGACTGAACATATTGTCGTCAATCAGTCTCGGGTACTGATTCCTGATTTTAGTAATGTTGAGGTGGTGGCGGATATTAAAGCCAGCAGTCAAGACAATGATTTGCTTGACTATTTAAGCCAATCACCGGTATCCGGTGATTTGAATTTACGACAAGACTTAAGCCTGGGTGGTCGCCAAAATGTCGATTTGTCCTTACGAATACCGATTGTTGATGGACCCCAACCCCTGGTTGCCCCACAAGGACGAATTCGCTTAACGGATGGTCAGTTACAATGGCAGGATTTGTTGTTATCGGATATTAACGGTGTGGTTAAACTTGATGGTTTTACCCTCAGACCGCTGCAACTGAAAGCCCAATTGGCCGGAAGAGAGACGGAGGTAAATGGTGCCATCAATACCCGTAACCAAAGTGGTGCTCAGTTGGATATCAAGTTACAAGGTCAATACAGCATTCTTGATTGGTTTGCGGTTGAAATGGAGCCTTCACCTTTAACAGGTGTTTCTACCTGGCAGATTGAGTTGCAAAATAAAGATCAACAGGTGCAACTTAAAGCCAGTACCGATTTGGTTGGGGTGGCAGTGAATTTACCACCACCCTTAGAAAAAACAGCTGACATGGCGAAAAACTTGACAGTACTTTGTGATATTCCCTGTGATCAAGGGCCGGTTTTGATTAAATTCAATGATCAGATAGTGACCGAATTAATCGCCAATAAACAGCAGTTTTCAGTCAACCATATTTATTTTGGGTCGGTTGATGAAGCTAACAGTGCACAAATCACCGGCCAGATTCAGCAACTGGATTTAGACCAATGGTTGACTTTAGTTAAAACCTGGCAACCCTCCGCTGATACCACGCATCAACAAGATATGTTAACCACAGATATTCAGGTTGAGGAATTAATATTTATGTCGCGTACCTGGTCGCAGGTTCATTTGACCATGCAAAAGCAGGCTGAAGACCTGGTCATTAGTATTGACAGCGAGGCTGTAAAAGGCCGTATAGAAGTGGCTGATGATATTCAGCGCCGTGGTATTACCGCCGAGTTTGAACATTTGAATTGGCAAATTGCGGATATTGAAACATTGACCGGAAAACCCACCGATAATGATATTCCAGATATTCATTTGTGGGTTGATCAATTTAGTTTTGCTGATGTGCCGCTGGGTCGTTTGCGCATGGAACTGCGAAATGTAGCTGATGGCATTAAGGTCGAACAACTGAGTATGAAATCCGAGTTGCTTGAACTGAATGCCAATGGTGAATGGTTACGCATTGAATCCGGTTTAGGCACCTCACACTTTAATATCGTGATTATTTCTGAACGCATTGCTGAATTTTTACAGCAAATGGATTTTAATGCGCCTATTTCCAACGCACAAACTTTAATAGAGATGGATGTACACTGGCCGGGCTTACCGGCCGCTTTTGATGTCGCGGCGTTATCCGGTGATTTACGTATTGCTATTGGGCAGGGCGAGGTGTTGGATCAACAGCCGGGTTTTGGTCGGGTCTTGGGATTGTTTAATTTAACCAATCTACCACGACGCTTATTATTGGATTTTCGTGATGTCTTGTCTGAAGGCTTGCATTTTGAGGAAATGAGTGGTGTATTTAATTTAACTGATGGGGTGGCACAAACAGATGATTTTTTAATTCGTGCTTCTGCCGCTAAAATTCATATGCGTGGTGCCGTTGACTTTGTCAATAAAAGTTACGATCAGCACATTACTATTCGACCACAAATTGGTAAAACATTTCCAACCTTAGGGGCCATTGCCGGTGGGCCGGTGGGTGCGGCAGCCGGGTTTTTGGTACAAGGCTTAATAGGTAAACAATTAAAAAGTGCCAATGAAATAAAATACCATGTAACCGGTCCCTGGAGTGAACCCTCGATTGAACTATTGGAACAAAATAATGAATAAAACAGTCTTATGGCGGACTTTGTTTTTGCTGCTACTGGTTGGTATTTGTGCCTATTTTGCCCAGCAATCGTGGCAACATTCAGTTCAATTTGAACAAGAAATCATCACATTGAGTGAACAATTATCACTCAGTGATAACCTCAAAACCACCGGTAGAAAAGCGTTACAATGGTTGACCTTTAGTTGGTACGACGGTTATTCCGAACAATTGACTGCTTTACAGGCACAACAAGCCAATGCCGAAAATCATCAATATTTAGCCCATAAATACACCAAATTATTTATGGCCAGTTTTGTGTTATTATTTTTATTAACCTTTACAATGCCTTCTGTGGCTACCTTGTTTGCGTTGTTGGCGGTGACCACGGTTGCATTAATCACCGGTTGGTTTGCACCGGTGCTGGCGATTGAGGCCTATCAAGAGGTACCAGTATTAGGACATACCTTATTTCAGTTTGAATCGAAAAGTATCGTCACCGGTTTACAAAAGCTATGGCACAACAATCAATCGGTGATTGCTGTTCTCATCTTTATATTCACCATCATCACCCCCATAATGAAATCTGTGGTGATGGCTTTGATTTTAGGCAGCCGACGTTTACATTTTTCTCAAAGCTGTACCCGTTGGTTACAACTGATTGGTAAATGGTCGATGCTGGATGTGTTTGTCATCGCTTTATTGTTAACATACTTTTCCACCAAAGCAGGCGGCGCAACCGATGCCACTCTGCAAATTGGGGTTTATTATTTTATCGCTTATGTACTGGCATCAATGATGCTGGCATTCATTTTAAATAGTCGTATTTATGAGCATCAAACAAATTCAACAGAGCTTTCTGGAACCGGGCAATCTGAGCCTGACTGATTTAGAACATTTACTGGGCGATGCCCTGCAAACCGGTGGTGATTTTGCCGATTTATATTTTCAGTCTGCTCGGGTGGAGTCCTGGGTGTTGGAAAATCAACAAGTCAAATCCGGTGCCCATCGCATTGATAAAGGTGTCGGTGTGCGGGTTAATGACGCCGAAAAAACCGGTTTTGCCTATACCGATGTGCTTAATAAAAAAGCCATATCTGAAGCCGTTAAAACGGCTCGAAGTATTGCTCGTCATGGGCAAGATAAACCCAAAGGTATTAATTTATCCAGTCAACAGGCGCCCACTTTGTATACAGCCAAAGATGTCCTCACGGGTGTTGATAATCAAACTGTGATTGATTTGCTGATGCGTATGGATAAGCAGGCGCGACAACAAGATTCCCGGGTGAAGAAAGTGGTTTGTTCTTTGGTCTCATCACAAGAAGAAATTTTGGTGGCAGCCACAGATAATATGCTAGCCACCGATATTCGACCGATGGTGCGTCTGACCATTCAGGTGATATGTGTGGATGATAAAGGCCGCATGGAAATGGGTTATGCCGGTGGCGGTGGGCGTATTTTACTTAAAGATGTGTTTCAACCGGGCTATGCCGATGCTTATGTGCAAGATGCTGTGCGTGGGGCATTAATCAATTTACAAGCTCAACCGGCACCTGCTGGTGTGATGCCGGTGGTGCTGGCCGGTGGTTGGCCGGGTGTGTTATTACACGAAGCAGTGGGCCATGGTTTGGAAGGTGATTTTAATCGCAAAGGCTCATCGGCGTTTGCCGGTAAAATCGGTCAACAGGTAGCAGCTAAAGGCTGTACTGTGATTGACAGTGGGATACTACCCAATCGGCGCGGTTCATTACGGGTCGATGACGAGGGTACACCCAGTGCAGAAAATGTATTGATTGAAGACGGTATTTTAAAAGGCTATATGCAAGATAAACTGAATGCCCGTCTGATGGGTATGCCGACCACCGGCAATGGTCGTCGTGAATCTTTTGCCCATTTACCCATGCCACGCATGACCAACACCTATATGCTGGCCGGCGATCATGATCCCGGTGAGATTATTGAATCGGTCGAACGGGGTTTATATGCAGTCAATTTTATGGGTGGCCAGGTCGATATTACCAACGGTAAATTTGTATTTTCTGCCTCAGAAGCCTATCTCATTGAAAACGGCAAAATTAAACATCCCGTCAAAGGTGCCACCTTAATTGGTGATGGCCCCACTGCGATGCAGCATGTCAGTATGGTGGGCAATGATTTACAGTTTGATCAAGGCTTAGGAATGTGTGGTAAAGACGGCCAAACCATTCCGGTGGGCATTGGCCAACCGAGTATGAAAATTGATAAGTTAACCGTGGGTGGAACCCAGGTTTAAATTTTTAGTTTATCTCATTGATAAAAAAGCCCGCTGAATAAGGCGGGCTTTTTTTTAACCACAAAGTACACTGAGTTTTTCACAAAGGGCACAAAGTTGAATTTTATCCGCGTTCCCACGCTCCGGCGTGGTAACGTATAGCCTACAGTTGGTTTAAATATGCATTCCCAAGCGGAGAGACTGTGAAATAACCGAAACCTGGTTGTCTATTTAACGTTATAAATATCTATTGTTTTTAAACATTAGTTTAAACTATCATCAAGTTTAGTTGTTTTTGGTATTTTATTGAATTTTGGTAAAGTAAATCTGCTTTGAGGGCTTAAGTAGCCCTAATCATGGCTCTGAAACCGTTATTTCCTAAAATGTTTAGTACTCGTCTAAAATTATAAGCGAACATTATGAGGGCATTTTCGCCTGACACCTTCTCTTTGCCTCGAACCAGGAAATGATCCCATCCAAGGGCTCTTTTTATGGTGCCAAATGGGTGCTCTACGATTGAGCCTCTTTTTTTGATTAGTTCCTTGGCGTTGGCTGTTTTCATTTTAAGTTTATGGGCATCAATGACTGCTTCATGTTCCCATCTGTAAAGTTGTTTGTAACTGGATTTTTTTGAAAGGCATTGGTCTTTTAATGGGCAGGTTTTGCAAATCGCCGATGGTGATACATATTTAAAATATATTTTGCCATTTTTAACTTGTTTGCTGTCGGTTCTTTTTATTATGACTTCATTAGGGCAGGTGTAGCAATCTGATTCTTGATCATACTTATAGTGATCTCTGCTGAATTTTCCTTGTGATAGCTTCTGTCTGGTTCTGTTGGCCTCAGGCACGATAACATCAATACCTTCATCCCTGCATTTTTTAATTTCTTTGGCGCTGTAATAGCCTGTATCAGCCACCACATTCATTGAACTGCTTTCCAATGTGGCTTTAGCTTGTCGCGACATTTTATGAAGTTGTTCATTGTCGTTTCCTTTTGATGATATGTCTGTTGCTATAATTAACTTTTGTTTATCATCGACGACTATCTGGGTGTTATAGGCCATGAGGTTATGGCCCGGCTTTTTCATTAATGAGGCATCGGGGTCTGTGTAATTATGTTGCTTTTTATTGAGTCGATTAAGGAGCTCAAGACCTGCGTTTATTTTTTCTTGCTTGGCTTTGAGCTTCTTTAAATCTTTGGGAATTTCCTTGCCAATATCTATGGGCTGACGTTCATTATCTGTGGCATCTAATGTGGCTAAATACTGATCTATTTTCTCATCAACCTTGATCAAGTCCTTTTCAAGATTGTTCTTCATTAATAATTGGTTTTTAGAAGCGTTGGCTTTAAAAAAAGCACCATCGACAGCTTTGATGCCATCACCTATTAATTCGAGTTTTTTACACAATAGAACAAACTCTCTAAATACCGCTTTTAATGCTTTAGGATTGTCTTTTCTAAAATCAGCAATGGTGTGATAGCTTGGTACTAAATTTTGAGTCAACCACATCATTTCAACATTGCGTTTACACTCACGTTCCAACATTCGGCTGCTTCTAATTTTGTTTAAGTAACCGTAGATATAGATTTTTAGTAGTAGCTGCGGGCTATATGCTTTTTGGCCATCAGATCGGGTACTTTGCCGGGTATCTTTAAACCCTAACTTTTTAAGGTCTAATATGCTGACATAATCATCAATGGCTCTGACACTATTTGCCTCATCAATAAACTCATCAAGGCTTGGGGGAAATAAAAGATGTTGGCTTCGATCAGTGCCAGCTTTATAAAAAGAGTCCATAAATATGGTAGGATTTAATGTAATATAATTATATCACTTTAGTGCCTGGCTGAGTTATTTCACAGTCTCGGAGCATGGGAACGAGAATCTGCTGTACACGATAAATCAAGATAATGCTCAAAGACAATGGATACCGGCCTGCGCGGGTATTGCGGTGCGATGCTTCGCATTGGCACCTTATCTTTTTTATTAACCACAAAGTACACTGAGTTTTTCACAAAGGGCACAAAGTTGAATTTTTAATTAATTTATCTTTGTGAACTTTGCGTGTTCTTCGTGCGCTTTGTGGTTAAACTATTCGTCGCATCGTCACCTTATTTCAGCTTCATCAATAAATAACTGTAGATCAAGGCGCGTAAATAAGCGGTTTGGTCATTGTTTGAAGCGCCACCATGGCCACCTTCGATGTTCTCATAGTAATAAAAATCGTGGTTATAAGCTTCCATCAGAGCGGCCATTTTACGTGCATGTCCCGGGTGCACGCGGTCGTCTCGTGTTGAAGTTGTGAATAAAATTTCCGGATAATCTTTGTCCGCGTGCAAATTATGGTAAGGCGAATAGGTTTTGATGTAGTCCCATTGCGCCGGAATATCCGGGTTACCATACTCAGCCATCCAGCTGGCACCGGCCAGCAATTGATTAAATCGTTTCATATCCAGAAGTGGTACCGCTGAAACGACTGCGTTGAATAAATCTGGTCTTAACATGGTGACCGCTCCCACCAGTAATCCACCATTGGAGCCGCCATATATTCCTAGATGTTCGGCTGAGGTAATATTTCTTTCGATCAAATCTTCTGCCACACCGATAAAATCGT
>Ga0209344_10004459_pt1 | contig 12858 bp, 8 predicted proteins | sample Cruoilmetagenom6_FD_187293 | JGI IMG/M metagenome (GOLD analysis project Ga0209344, IMG submission 187293) | Oil polluted marine microbial communities from Coal Oil Point, Santa Barbara, California, USA - Santa Barbara Oil Seep Sample 6 (SPAdes)... | ecosystem: Environmental > Aquatic > Marine >...
ATTACTATATCTCCAACCTCGGCAGAAATGTCTTGTTAAAAAATGAGGGCAATCAAAAATATACAGATGTCAGTACGTACGCAGGCACAGAAAACAAATATTCATTAGACGGAAATGCCGCTACGTATTTATCAACCAGCTGGGGGACCGCTTTTTTGGATGTCAATAATGATACGTGGCCTGACTTATTTGTTGCCAATGGCTATATCTTTTCAAATGCGCCCTATCAAACCGGTTCGTATGATCCTAATAAACTGTATATCAATCAAGGCGATACTACCTTTGACGATGTATCTGCTTCGGCGGGTATTGATGACCCTAATGTGGCGCGTGGTATGGCTTATTGTGATTTTGATCAGGATGGCGATTTAGATATTTTTACCGTTGTTCAAGGCAAATCGCCACAAGTAGGATCTACCAATCATTCTAACTTTTTTGTCAACCGCTTAAATCCAAACCAATCGGCTACTACCAATTGGGTTCAATTTAAATTAGAAGGTACCAACATCAATAGCGATGCCATTGGTGCTAAAGTGATCATTAGCGTTAATGGAGAACAATTAATGCAAGAAATTCACGGCCAAGGAAGCCATGGCTCACAGCATTCGCTCGTAGCTCATTTCGGATTAGCCGAACATACCACCATTGATGAGGTTAAGGTAATCTGGTCTAAGTTGCATACCCAAACCTTTACCAACCTCGAGATCAACCAACGGCATACCCTTACCGAACAAAAAATTTCGGCAACCGATGTGGTGGGCTGTACTGACCCCTTGTCATGTAACTACAATCCCTTAGCAACTATAAACAACGGAACTTGTGTGTATTTGGCGGAGGGGCGTATTGAGGGGCCACTAAACTCAGGCTTTAATAAGACGGAGACCTATAGCTATCCTGCGGCATCTGAATCGGTGTTAACCTGGACGGTTACAGGTGGCAAACTATTAAGTGGTCAAGGAACTGGGCAGATTGAAGTGCAATGGGGATTGTTTGAGTCGGGTACAATTACGGTGCTAGAACAGCAAAACTTTTGTCTTGGAGATCGCGTACAGGTTGATGTACATCTTGATATTCACAATGCGTTGGAAGACTACTCTGTAGCTCGGTTGTGGAATGAGGCTTTATTAGAAGCCATTCGCGGGGATTTTGCTCGTCCTACGGTTCATGCACGCAACCTTTTTCATACCGCTATAGCCATGTACGATACCTGGGCAATCTACGAAGGAACTACCCCTTATCTCATAGGAAATACTCAGCACAATTTTAAAAGTAGTTTGTCCTCATTTGAAGTGACAAAACCGATAGAAGAAGCTAAAAATGAAGCGATGAGTTATGCCGCATTTCGCTTATTATCGTATCGTTTTAAACATTCGCCGAGTGCGGAAGAGTCGTTAGCGCGATTTGAGATGCTTTTGCGACAATTGGGCTATGACCCGGATTATGTATCAACGGATTATAGCACTGGAAATCCAGCAGATTTAGGGAATTATGTGGCACAACAAGTTATTGATTACGGACGTCAAGATAATTCTAGAGAGGAAAGTGATTACTCCAATGCTTTTTATACCCCTGTAAATCCCCCCTTATCCCTTAATCCCCCCGGTCATGCTACAGGAATAATTGCCGCGAACCGTTGGCAACCCTTAACATTTAATACTTTTATTGATCAAAGTGGAAATTTAATTCCCGGGGCAACCCCTAGTTTTTTAGGTCCCGAATGGGGCGCTGTACATCCGTTCGCCTTATCGGAAGCCGAAAAACAGGTTTTTACGCGTGACGGACATGCCTTTACGGTTTATCACAACCCAGCGCATCCTCCGTATTTAAGTGAAGGGAGTCAAAGCTCACGTGAACAATATAAGTGGAATTTTTCATTAGTTGCCATGTGGAGCTCGCATTTAGACCCCTCTGATGGGGTGCTGTGGGATATTTCACCCAATACCATTGGTAATATAGACAGCAGTTTATTTCCAAGCTCGTATGCAGATTATCCCGAATTTTTTAAGGTCGAGGCCGGAGGAGATATCAGTGCGGGCTATACCGTAAATCCCAAAACCGGAAAACCCTATGAAACCCAATATGTACCTCGCGCCGATTATGCACGGGTATTAGCTGAATTTTGGGCCGACGGACCCGATTCTGAAACGCCTCCAGGCCATTGGTTTACCATCTTGAATTACGTAACCGATCACGCGCAATTTGTGCGAAAATTTAATGGCAACGGGCCTGAGCTTGATGCCTTAGAATGGGATGTAAAAGCCTATTTTATTTTAGGTGGTGCTATGCATGATGCCGCAGTTACCGCTTGGGGAATTAAAGGATGGCACGATTATATTCGTCCCATCTCAGCCATTCGTTACCTATGTGAATTAGGGCAGAGTAGCGACGAAAGTCTCCCCAATTATCACCCCGAAGGAATTGCCTTGCAAGAAGGGTATATTGAAGTGGTTAAAGCGGATGATCCTTTACGTGGCGCCAATAACGAGCATGTAGGAAAAATAAAGTTATATGCGTGGAAAGGCCATGACTATATCACCAATGCAGCAACTGATGTTGCTGGGGTAGGGTGGATTTTAGCTGAAAATTGGTGGCCTTATCAGCGTCCTAGTTTTGTAACTCCACCGTTTGCCGGATTTATTTCAGGACATTCAACCTTTTCGCGTGCGGCGGCCGAGGTAATGACCTTATTGACAGGCGACCCGTATTTTCCAGGAGGAATGGGAGAATTTGTAGCGAAGAAGAACGAATTTTTAGTATTTGAAAAAGGACCTTCGGTAGATGTTACACTCCAATGGGCTACCTATAGAGATGCCTCAGATCAAACCAGTTTATCACGTATTTGGGGCGGTATTCATCCACCTGCAGATGATATTCCAGGACGAATTATTGGTGAAAAAATAGGGATCGAAGCTTATCAATACGCCTTGCCTTATTTTAAACCGAAAGGAAGTGTTGCTGTACAAGGTGGCATCACACTTTATCCAAATCCCACAAGCGACAAGCTTTATTTTAAAAACCTAGTAGAAAACAGTGAAATAACGGTGTACAGTATGGATGGAAAGCTCATTAAAAATGAGGTGATTCAGGTTGGCACTACTGACTATGCTTTTGGGGACTTCCCTACAGGGATATACCTGATAAACGTGTATAATTCCAAACAAAACCATCGTCAATTAATAATAAAAAAATAATACAAATTCTAAAAGTAATACAAATGAAAAATCGAATAGCACAATTAGGAATGGTCTTTTTGACCCTTTGCGTGATGACCTCCTGCAAAGAAAAAACGGCAAACGTACAACCGACATCAGGATATACCATTACAGGAACCGTAAAAGGTATTGACAATGTCTACATTAAAATGCGTGATGGAAGAGTGCCTAATGAGGCTGAACCAGTACTACTTGACAGTACCTTAATTAGCAATGGGCGCTTTAGCTTTACAGGAGAAGTGGATCATGTGGACATGGTTGATCTAAGCATTGCTAATAAATACCATGGAAGTTTTATGCTTGAGAACAGCGCTATTACAATGGATATTGACGTGACAGACCTTGAAGAAAGAAACACAAGGTTTACGCCCACTGTTACTGGGTCTGCCAGTCACGATAAATTTGCGGCTGTTCAAGCAAAAACTGAAGCTGTATTTTCAAATGAAGAATACAAGGCTGTTAATGAGAAGTTGCGTAAAGCCTTTGCAGATGCAAAAGAATCTGATCGTAAGGAGGATATGGATAAAGCCTTAGCCATGCAAGAAGAGTATCAGCCAATAATGTCTAAGATACAAAATCAATACAAACAAATAAAATATGATTATGCGCGCAACAATCCGAGTTCTCCTGTGGCCGTTTATGTACTCGGATTTCAGTATTCAGAAGGCAGAATGAGTAGAGAAAACCTCAAAGAATTTTATAATTTGTTTGAAGGAGAAGCAAGAGAAACAAGCTTATTTAAAAATTATATTACCAAAATCTATAAAGATAATTTTGAAACCTTATCTCCAGGAAATGGGGTGCCTGATTTTACCTTAAAAACAGTAGATGGAGAAGATTTAACCCTCACTGATGTTACCGCAAAATATAAGCTGATTGATTTTTGGGCTAGTTGGTGTGTACCGTGTAGAGCGTCTTTTCCACACTTAAAAGAACTCAGAAAGCAATATGCAAAAGATGGATTTAAAATTGTTGGTATTGGCACAGCTGATGAAGAAGCTAAATGGAGAAATGCCATAAAAGAAGATCAAACCCCCTGGATTCACGTATATGATCCAAGTGAAAATCATGCGTATGGCGAAGTAGCTCAGTCGTACGGCGTTCCGTTTTTACCAACCACTTTTTTAGTAGATGAAAACAATGTCATTCTTTTGAGAAATCCATCAAAAGAAGAATTAGATGCCACTTTAAAAGAAGTTTTTGGTCACTAAACAACTAGTATTATTTCTAACAAAATCGATAACACTCAACATCACATGAAGCGAATTACACTCATTCTTATTGCTGTATTAGGATTTGTATCCTGTAGCACCGAAAAAAAGCACCCAAAGCAATTTAGCTTAACCGGGGAAATTAAAGGCTTAACTGGAAATTTATTTTTTAGACATCCCGATAAGGTATATACCAGAGATACGCCTTTAGACACCATTCACGTGGTAAATGGAAAGATTAATTTTACAGATACTATTTCGTCGGTACAGCTAATTACTGCGTTTAGTGATTTTAACGATCCCAATAATAAATTGTTTAAAAAACATGGAAGTGGAAGAGGTTATTTTCCAACAAAGTCAGCCTTACTTTCATTTTTTGCGTTTCCTGGAGCAGCGGTAAAGGTCAACGGAGAAGCCACCGACTTTATGAATGCCTACCCTTCTGGGGATGAGTATAACAATAGTTTAGCCGCTATTAATAAGATAGCCTATCCCAATTTCAACGAGACGGTAAATCTGGCGGTACAAGCTTCGCATGAAACTGATTCGGTTGCGATTCAAGAAATTAATAAAAAAGCGGAAGAATTAAGTGAGCTTGGACGCTTGGCACGGATTAAATTTGTAGAAGAAAACCCAAACACCCTTGCGGCTATGTTTTATTTAAATGACCTGATGCTACGCACGCAGATTGATAATGACAAGGCCATTACTATTTTTAATAGCATATCAAAAGAACATAGTGACCTGAGTTTTTATAAAACAGTAGAAAGTCGCGTGAACGGAATTTTAAAAACCGCCGAAGGTTCACCAGTTCCCGCTATAAAAACCACGGCTACCCTAGATGGAAAAGAATTTGATATCACCGCGCTTCGTGGAAAATATATACTGATTGATTTTTGGGGAATTTGGTGTGCACCATGTGTGGCTGAAATGCCAGACGTGAAAGCCTTTCAAGAAAAATACAAGGATAAGTTGGTGGTACTTGGAATCAATTCTGGCGATACTAAAGAGAATGTTCAAGCCTTTGTAGATAAGAATGCGTATGGATGGCAACAGGTATTGAGTGATGATGGGAATACTTCAGACAACTTTGTGACCGGCTTTAATGTGCAAGGGTTTCCTACAAAATTCATTGTTGACCCTCAAGGGAAAATTGTAAAACGCTATGTAGGATCTGGTGAAGAGGCATTTGCCCTATTAGAAGAATTATTAAGCGAAAAAGAATAAATGGGAAGGTATTTTTTTACGAGAATTGGTTTCTTTTTAATTGCGATAGGCTTTTTGACCTGTTGTGCAAAAAAGGTACATCACGATGGCTATCACATAAAAGGTACGGTAAATGCGGCTAATAATACGCAAGTAAAGCTGATTAAAAACCTTCCAGGGATGCTAACTGGTACGGTCATTGACAGTGCTTTAGTTACTGACGGACGCTTTGAGTTTAACGGCAAGGTAGATCATGTAGATTATGTCAATATTGGGATTGATGACGCCTATAAGGGTAGTTTTTTCTTAGAGAATACGGAGATGACGATAGCCCTTAAAGACAACTCGTTTACCCCTGAGATTACTGGAGCTACGAAGACGGCTGAACTGCTTGGAATGAATGCAAAAATTACGGCTGTTTATGATCAAGAAAAGTATGATACTATTCGGAAGGTGAGTCAAGTACTAAATAAGGCCAAACGTGCTGGCAATCAACCAATGATTGCGGAAGCCATGGCCCAACTCGATGTGTTAAACCCACTTATTGCTGAACAAAAAGCGACCGTAAAACAACTGCGGTTTGACTATGTTAAGGCACATCCAGATTCGCCGGTGGCTGTGCATGTATTAGGCTATCAATTTATTGAGGCAAATATGACGAGAGCCGAGTTAAAGGAATATTACAACCTGTTTTCTGGTGAGGCTACCCAGACCTTTTTTTACAAAGAACACATGACTAAGGTCTATAAAAATGCCTTTGAAAACTTACAAGTAGGAACCATGGCACCTGATTTTACCTTAGAAAATTATTCGGGTACCGACGTCACTTTATCGGAAGTAAAAGCGAAGTATATTTTAGTGGACTTTTGGGCGAGTTGGTGTACCCCATGTCGCGCTTCGTTTCCACATCTTAAAGAATTATATGCACAATACAAAAACGATGGCGACTTTGAAGTGATTGGGGTTGGAACGGCAGATCCTAAAGAGAAGCTTGTCAACGCTATTGAAGAAGACCAAACCCCGTGGTTGCATGTGTATGATGTGACCGAAAATCATGAATACGGTGCTATTGCTAAGAAATATGGGGTTCCCCATTTACCCACCACTTTTTTGCTTGATGGGAGTACGTTAGAAATACTCTTACGCGATCCTAGAAAAGGGGAGTTAGATGCTAAATTAAAAGAACTTTTTGACCAATAAATAAGAAGAAATGTATAAAAGAATAGAAAAACTAATGATAGCCCTCACGTTGATTGGGGCTTTCATAGCAACAAGTTGCAGCACAAAAGCGCCCTATGATGGCTATACGGTATCTGGTACGGTTAAAGGGCTAGAACAAGGTTGGGTTCGATTGGTAAAAAATGATTTTACTGATAGACGAGCTAAGATGAATGTGATTGATAGTGTTGAGATGCTTAATGGAAGCTTTGAATTAAAAGGTAAAATTGACCATCCCGATGAAGTCACTATTTTAATAGGAACTGAGTATAACAGTCGGTTTTTTTTAGAGAACAGTCCAATTAGCTTAGCATTTGACACAGCCAAGAGTGATCGTGGTTTATTAGCGGGAACGGTACGTGGTTCGGTTCTGCAGGAGCAGTATGATGCCCAAATGGCCAAGATAGACAGTGTACAAAGTCAAGAACGATTTAAACCCCTAGTAGATTTACGCGCTGAAATGAACGCTGTATATGCTACAAAAGATGAGGAAAAGATTAAGGCATTTCAATTAAAAGCTAGACAATATGATGCGCTTCAGGCCGAACGTACCCTGGCGCGTAAAAATTATGCCATTCGCTATATAAAAGAGCATCCTTCATCTCCTGTTGCTCCGTGGCTATTGGGATTTCAGTTTAGTGAAGGAAGAATGTCTAAAGAGGAAATGAATGAGATTTACCCCCTGTTTAAAGGAGAGGCCAAGCATACGGCGATGTTTAAATTTTATGAGAAAACCTATACTGACTTGTTTAAAAATTTAGGGGTAGGGAATACGGCGCCTGATTTTAGCTTAACGGATGTTCATGGTACCGAACAAAAACTATCTGAGGTAAAAGGAACGTATAAGTTAGTCGATTTCTGGGCGTCTTGGTGTGTACCTTGTCGAGCGTCGTTTCCACATTTAAAAGAATTGTATGCAACCTATCATGAAGAAGGCTTTGAAGTAGTAGGAATTGGCACCGCTGATGAAGAGCAGAAATGGCGCAATGCAATTGAAGAGGACGACCTTCCCTGGATGCATTTATATGATCAAAGTGAAAATCATCAATGGGGCGTAGTGGCGGCAAAATATGGGGTCCCATTTTTACCAACCACCTTCTTAATGGATGAAAATGAAAAAATAATCCTTAGAAATCCGTCAAAAGAAGAACTCGATCAGACCTTAAAAACATTATTTGGTCATTAATTCAATTAACTAAATACCTTATCCCATGAAAAATAAATTTATCTACAGTTTTCTAGTCGCTATATGCCTAAGCTTTGGTGCATTTGCGCAGGAAAAACAAAACATTAGTGTATTGTATGTGGGCTACAGTGCCGATAAACCGATGCCTGAAAATTTAGAAGCTACCTCTATAGCAGGCGGTATGACGCCAGTGCGATTTAAAGCCGAATACGGCAAGCGAATGCCTGCGTTTAAACAATTGTTAGAGCGCTATTTTACGAAGGTTACATTGGTAGACCCTAGAGATTACAACGAAGAGATGTCGGCCAACGTAGATGTGACTATTTTTGATGAGGCGCCTACACCTATAAAGGCACGAGTTATTCACAACGATCCTGAAACGGGTGAATTTGTAAGTATGGAAGCCGCCAAATATGTGAGCGATGAGTTTAACCATGCGGCCCTATTTATTGGTCATACCTCTTCTGTAATTGGAAGTAGTTTGGGGTCAAAACTAGATTGGTACTGTCTCTGTTTAGATCGACATGCCCATCATATTAAAACAGATCATGCCATTTTTAATGGTCCCTTTAAAACGAGTATTACCTTAAAAGACATGGAAACACCTAGTGGGGTTTTAGGTGCTTTTGATGGAGCGGATGTGCCTAAAAAAATTCCGATGTGGGAAGTAGATACTGAAGGCTATATGGATGGAAATGGATTTAGAGTAGGGATGGTTGCTCGTGGTTGGGGATTTGAAGATTCTCCAAATTCAGAAATTATATCCAGTGGCGTATGCACCAAACAAAAAACGGCCGTGGCCTTAGGTCGTCATGGGAATTTCTTTTTATGGGGCTTTGCAGGTTCACCAGAATATATGACAGCTGAGGCTAAAAAGGTATTTGCCAATGCTATTGTGTATACCAATACCCATAAAAATGATCAATTAATAGTTCGAAAGTACAACGAGCGAATTGCTACTAAAACCTATTTAGACGAATTAGCCTATTATACTACACAAGCCTCCTATAACAGTCATGTAAAATTCTATGAGGAGTATAACAAATCTAATGAGAAACGAAAAGTAGCGGTAGAAAAGATGAAAGCTGAGGGAAAAGAGTTAAGTCAAATGGATAAAATTATTCTCAATAGTAAACCGCAAGAAGCGGGTACAAGGGAAGCATACCTTGCCAAAAATATTGGGAGAAATGCTTGGTCTAAAATTACAGGCATCGATACTATTGCGGTACGGAAATACCTCAAAGATAACCGGCCGTATTTCTTTTCAGAACCGGACGGGTTTTACGATTTGGTTGTGGATGAAGACGCTAAAAGCCTTCAACTAGCAAATACGGATATTACGTTACTTGACACCGCCATTACCCTGTTAGAAAAAGGAGAAGAGGTAGAAAAGGCACGGCGAATTTTACTGCGCTATACCCTTGAAAATTTCACTTCGCCAACGGCTTGGAGAACCTGGTTTAACAAAAACAAATCGAAGCTGTTCTTTTCGGAAGTAGGCGGTTTTGTTTGGTACATTAATGACGCTACGGCAAATCCAAAGGGTAGACCACGTAATGAAAAGGAAATTGCATCTTTACTTCTCAATTAAATCAAATGACATGAATGGAAAAGCACTATTAGTGGGTTTTTTAGTTTGTTTCACCTCGGTGGTGTGGTCTCAAACGCCCCAAGTATCACCTGAGTTAAAGCAAAAGGTACAAGTTGCTGCTTCAAAGCTAACTACAACAGAAACCCATGCCATGGATCCTGTTGCGGTTAACGCCACCTTAGTCTGGTCAGCAGATAAAACACAGGTAGCGGTGGTCATGAAGGGAGCTATTGAAGTTGGCTGGCATATTTACGCCTACGTACCTGAAACAGAGCCTTATATTGCTACTGACTTAAGATTAGAGCTACCGAAAGGAGTTTCCGCTCTTGGCGATTGGGTCTTACCTACTAGTAAACCTTATGAAAACGGAATCTATGTGTATGAAGACGAGGTGTTGTTTGTGCAATACTGTACAGTAGATACTACTATTGGGAATGTTTCTATAAAAAGCGGATTATATTATCAAACCTGTGATATTCACAAGTGTTTTCCGCCCACCACAAAGAGCATTGAATTAAAATTAAACAACTAGATGCAGGGTGAAGTAACTAGTGTATATTTGATAACTAAATACACATTCCTATGAATAAGAGAATAACAGTAGCCATGTATAGTATTATGCTGGTTTTCATTTGTATAGCCTGCAAGAATAAGCCTGCTAAGTCGCTTGGTCAAGAAGGATATAAAGTTTCTGGAAAGGTCATCGGGATTGATCAAGGATATCTAACCGATGGGAAGGATACTATCGAAATCAAACAAGGAGCTTTTACCTTAGAAGGCCAATTAGATGGAGCAACCCAACGGTTTTACCAATTAAATGATGCGTATAACTTTTCATTATTTTTAGAAAACGATACGTTTGAGGTGATTGTTGATCCGAGTACAGCGGATGAAAGAGGGGCGATTAGCACGATTGAAGTTATCGGTTCTGCCTTGAATGATGAATACAAACGAGTAGCAGCCGTTTTAGAAAAGACACCTGAAAGGAAAAAATTAACTGAATTATTTGAGGCATCTTTAACCATTGAAAAGGGAACAACGGCCTATGAAGAGCATAATGAAAAGCTCTCAGATGCACGAGAGGCGAGTAGAAAAGTTCAAGCCGCTTATATTAAAGATTATGCCTTAAACAACCCGGAATCAGTGATGGCTGCATATTATATGCGATTTCAAGCCAATGAGGTAGATCAAACTTTTTCTGAGTATGAACAAATAGTCGAAGGCTTTAGTGAAAACGTAAAAAAATCGACATTTTATCCCCCTTTAATTGCTGAATTAGATGGCTTGCGCAAAACGGCTATTGGACAAACAGCGCCGGACTTTACCCTTAAAACGGATCAAAATGAAGATTTCACCTTATCATCCTTACGTGGAGAAAAAATTGTATTGGTTGATTTCTGGGCAAGTTGGTGTGTACCCTGCCGTAAATCGTATCCTCATTTAAAGAAAACCTATGCTAGGTTTAAGGATATGGGTTTTGAAATAGTGGGGGTAACCAATGATTCTAATCATGACGCGTGGAAGCGAGCCATCAGTGAAGATAAATTACCATGGATTCAAGTGGTTGATGTTTTTCCACCCCGTGATGGTGAACCACCGTATACAGCTAAGGTGATTACCAGTTATGCAGCCCCGTACTTGCCTTCGACTTATTTATTGGACAAGGAAGGTAAAATAATAGCAAAACATTTGCATGGAGATGAGCTAGACAGCGCATTAGCTGAGCTGTTAGAAGAGTAGTTTTTAGTAGCGCAACTTGAAGCGAAAATCTTGAGTGGCATAAACGACTCATGAACTTCAAAAAGTGCTTGCTGTTTTCGTAGTGCTATTGGGTATTAGCTAGGGGGGAGTACCTCCAAAAAAGAAGGTACACTCACCACAGATGAAGGTAGTTTTACCTGCTTACTTTACTTCCATCCTAAAAAACAATTCGCGCCACCCTCTATTTTCATGCGAATTATACGCTTCTTCTAGCTGTAGGATGTTAAAATGTGAATTGAACAAGGCGATATATTCCTCTTTCGACCCTCCAAAAGGCGGTTTGTCGGTGTTTAATGGATCGTCAAATAGTAGCCCAACAAGTTTCCCGTGCGGCTTGAGTAAGGCAGCCATTTGCTGTACATACGCTTTCCGTAACGAGGGGTGAATAGCCGAGAAAAAGGTTTGTTCTAAAATTAAATCAAACTTCATTTCAAGACTGAAAAAATCGGCCTGTATTAATTGGTCCGATGGAAAATTTGGGATTCTAGCTTTAATATTTGTTAAGGGAATCTCGGAGAAGTCCACTACATACACGTTTGTAAAGCCTTGGTGAAACAAATATTCCGCTTCATAGGAGTTTCCACCTCCGGGAATAAGTATTTTAAGGTTTTTGTTTGTTAATTGATCTACATAGGCTTTTATGGGAGGTGAGATTTCACCGAGATCCCATCCGGTTTGCTTCGTCTTGTATTTTGAGTTCCAGAAATCGGCTGATAAATCCATAGTTACGTTAGGGGGTTAATTCATAAAGGAGTTAAAGTTAGGTAAAAGATGGAAAGTAGTTTAGTTTGTGGGATTTTTACCACCAGGGCCACGAGTTTTTAGAGCTTCTTTGTGAAGATGCCCACGGGGGACACAATTTTTTCCTGCGGAAAACGGCCTTGTGTTCAGACCCAAGCAAATCACAAAAAAATAAATCACAAATTCCAACTATATTTTTAATTAAATTTTTTTTCAGTCTGATGAGCACCTAAGCGGAGTAATCAATGCTTAGCATTGAACCCTCAAGAGGCCAGAATAGCGGAGCTAAAAATTAAACCTGGATTTGCCTATTCTTATAAAATTCAGATTTTTATATAATTCAATAGACTAGGCGCCTTTTTGAAGATTTAGCGCGCTAAATCAAGGAAAGTAACGACGTTTATTGGATTATATAGAAAAGTTATAATTCCACCTGTAAACAGCGATTTCCTGCCTAAAAATTATGCGCAATAGCCCGCTATTTCGAATAATTTTTACTTGAAACTCCCTATTTACGGGCGTTCTGAATTCATAATAATAGGCAAATTCAGGTTTTAGGACACCAGGAGTTACGAAGAATGAGTAACGACGCCCCATTTTTTGTAGCGGTTTTGATTACGACCTAAGGAGAAATCAAAAATTCCTCCTCTTGAGGTGTCTTTTTTGTTTAGCTCACGCATGTTATTTTATTAAGTGTTCGTGAATCTCCGAAAAGTCGATTTCGTTTTTTTG
>Ga0209344_10004460_pt1 | contig 12857 bp, 11 predicted proteins | sample Cruoilmetagenom6_FD_187293 | JGI IMG/M metagenome (GOLD analysis project Ga0209344, IMG submission 187293) | Oil polluted marine microbial communities from Coal Oil Point, Santa Barbara, California, USA - Santa Barbara Oil Seep Sample 6 (SPAdes)... | ecosystem: Environmental > Aquatic > Marine...
GTTATCACGAAAGGCAGAGGGATTAGACCCTGTGAAGCCTTAGCAACCCTTTAATAATAAAGAAGGTGCTAAATTCTACCCTATTTTGAATTTTTTCAAAATTAGGACAGATAACCACGAGTATTTTTAACTTACTTTCCTGATGACATATTGATATAATTTATCATAAATGTCAAATATTATTCAAATTTTACAAAAACGCATTTTAGTTCTCGATGGAGCCATGGGAACCATGTTGCAACGCTATAAATTCTCTGAAGAAGATTTTAGAGGAGTGCGATTTAAAGATTATCCATCATCGTTAAAAGGCAACAATGACTTGCTTTCACTTACGCAACCAGAAGCCATTGCCGAAGTGCATAGAAAGTATTTTGAAGCTGGAGCAGATATTGTAGAAACCAATACATTTTCAGGAACTACTATTGGTATGGCAGATTACAACATGGAAGATTTGGTGTACGAACTCAATTTTGAATCGGCTAAAATAGCTAAACAAGTAGCAGATGAATTCACTAAAGCAAATCCGGAAAAACCACGATTTGTTGCAGGAAGCATTGGTCCAACAAACAAAACAGCAAGTTTGTCGCCAGATGTTAACAGACCAGAATTTCGTGCCATCACGTTTGATGAACTCAGAATTGCCTACAAGCAACAAGTAGAAGCTTTGATAGAAGGAGGCGTGGATGTGCTTTTGGTTGAAACTATTTTCGATACACTTAATGCCAAAGCCTGTTTGTTTGCTATTGAAGAAGTAAAAGAAGAACGTAACATCGATATTCCAATTATGGTTTCTGGAACAATAACTGATGCTTCTGGAAGAACATTATCTGGACAAACAGTTGAAGCTTTTTTAGCATCCATTTCTCATGTTCCGTTGCTAAGTGTGGGATTTAATTGCGCACTTGGTGCCGAACAGCTACAACCTTATTTGCAGTGTTTGTCTAATGAAACAGCGTTTTACACGTCTGCACATCCAAATGCAGGATTGCCAAATGCTTTTGGAGAATACGACCAAACCCCAAAAGAGATGCAACAATTTATTGAAGACTACCTTAAAGATGGTCTCATCAATATTATTGGAGGTTGTTGTGGTACCAATCCAGAACATATAAAAGCGATTGCTGATGTAGCTAAAAATTATAAACCAAGAATCTCACCCCTAATCACTCTTCAGAGGGATGGGACTTTATAAAGTTATTACTATGGATAAACATTCAGAACATAAAAAAACCTCTTCCCTTTGGGGAAAGGTTGGAGAGGGGAGAAAATATTTAACTCTATCAGGCCTAGAACCACTAGTCGTAACACCAGAAAGCAATTTCATTAATGTTGGTGAGCGAACCAACGTAACAGGCTCGCGAAAATTTCTCCGTTTAATCAAGGAAGAAAATTATAATGAAGCACTCGAGGTAGCAAGACATCAAGTGGAAGGAGGTGCACAAATTTTAGATGTGAATATGGACGAAAGCATGCTGGATGGCGTATTTGCAATGACCAAATTCCTAAATTTAATAGCCTCCGAACCTGATATTTCTAGAATCCCGATAATGATTGATAGTTCCAAATGGGAGATTATTGAAGCTGGTTTGAAAGTTGTTCAAGGGAAATCGGTTGTGAATTCTATCAGTTTAAAAGAAGGTGAAGCTGAATTTATTCGTCATTCTAAATTGGTGAAGCGCTATGGCGCTGCTGTAATTGTTATGGCTTTTGATGAAGATGGTCAAGCAGACACCTATGAACGTCGCATAGAAATCTGTAAACGTTCGTATGATATTTTGGTTAACAAAGTCCACTTTCCACCACAAGACATTATTTTCGATCCCAATATTTTTCCTGTAGCCACAGGAATGGAAGAACACAGAAAAAACGCACTAGATTTTTTCAATGCCACCAAATGGATTCGTGAAAGCCTGCCTTGTGCCAATGTTTCTGGAGGCGTTAGTAACGTGTCGTTTTCATTTAGAGGGAATGATACGGTTCGTGAAGCCATGCATGCATCCTTTTTATATCATGCCATTCAAAACGGAATGAATTTAGGCATCGTTAATCCTGCCATGTTGGAAGTATATGATGAAATTGATAAAGAATTGTTGGAATTGGTAGAAGATGTATTTTTTGATAGAAGAGATGATGCTACCGAACGATTATTAGATTATGCTGAAACAGTAAAAGGCAATAAAAAAGATGTCGAAGTTGCTGTGTTAGAATGGCGAAATGAACCACTTCAAGATAGAATTACGCATGCCTTGGTAAAAGGAATTGATGCTTTTATTATTGAGGATGTTGAAGAGGCTAGAAAAGAATCTTCTCGTCCAATTGAAGTTATAGAAGGTCATTTAATGATAGGTATGAATGTGGTTGGTGATTTGTTTGGAAGTGGAAAAATGTTCTTACCACAAGTAGTGAAATCGGCAAGGGTTATGAAAAAAGCGGTTGCTTATTTACAACCCTTTATAGAAGCTGAAAAAGATGGCAAACAAGAGTTTGCTGGAAAAATTTTAATGGCGACTGTTAAAGGCGATGTACATGATATTGGAAAAAATATTGTGAGTGTGGTTTTAGGTTGCAATAACTACGAGATTGTAGATTTAGGTGTGATGGTGCCACCAGAAAGGATCATTGAAACTGCTATTAAGGAGAATGTAGATATTATAGGCTTAAGTGGATTGATCACACCTTCTTTAGATGAAATGACTTTTGTGTCTAAGGAAATGGAGAAGAAAAATCTAAACATTCCATTAATTATTGGTGGCGCAACAACCTCTAGGGCACATACGTCTGTAAAGATTGCACCAAACTATAAACATACAGTCGTTCACATTAACGATGCATCACGAGCAGTAACGGTTGTTGGGAAATTGTTAAAACAGGATAATCAGATTTTTAAAGAAGAAATAAGAGAAGAATACGATAAATTCAGGGATCAATTTTTAAAGCGTACAAGAGAAAAAGAATACTTGACTATTGAAGATGCGAGAAAAAACAAATTTCAAATAAACTGGAATACTTCAGAAATTGTAAAACCAAAGCAATTAGGTGTTCAAGTTCTAGAAGATTTCGATTTAAAAAAATTAGAAGCATTTATCGATTGGAGTCCATTTTTTAGAAGTTGGGATTTACATGGTCGTTATCCAAATATTATGGAAGATGCTGTTGTTGGAGAACAAGCCAAAGAGCTTATTAAAGATGCCAAAGTTTTGCTCAAGCGTATTTTCGATGAAAAGCTTCTAAAAGCGAAAGCTGTTTTCGGATTATTTCCAGCAAATACTGTTAATGATGATGATATTGAGGTGACAATTGAAAATTGTCATGCTGAACTTGTTTCAGCATCTCAAAAAGGTATAGATGAATTGTCACCTCGAGCGCAGTCGAGAGGTCTTGAAGATATCCTAACATTCCTAACCCTTCGTCAGCAATCCAAAAAAGCAGCAGGAAAACCAAACTTAGCACTAGCAGATTTTATTGCACCAAAATCTTCAGGAAGACAAGATTATATTGGAGCGTTTTGTGTGTCAACAGGTTTTGGAACGGAAGCATTAGCGAAAGAGTTTGAGGAAAATCATGACGATTATAATGCTATTATGATTAAAGCCTTAGCTGATCGTTTAGCAGAAGCTTTTGCCGAATATTTACATAAGGAAGTAAGAACAAATCACTGGAATTATGCGCAAGATGAAAGTTTAACAAACGAAGATTTAATAAAAGAAAATTACAAAGGTATTCGTCCAGCTCCTGGCTATCCAGCTTGCCCAGATCATCTAGAGAAGGCCACATTGTGGCGTTTATTAAATGTAGAAAAGGAAATAGGAGTAAAGCTTACAGAAAGTTTAGCCATGTGGCCAGCAGCAAGTGTAAGTGGTTATTATTTTGGGAATCCGGAAGCGAAATATTTTGGACTTGGAAAAATAAAAGAAGATCAATTAAAAGATTACGCAAAACGTAGAAATATTACTGGAGACGAAGCAGAAAAGTGGTTGCGTCCTAATTTAGCAGAATAAATATGAAAGTAACAGAACATATAAAAAACGCAAACGGAAACACACAGTTTTCATTCGAGATATTACCACCATTAAAAGGGCAGAATGTACAATCCATATTTGATAATATCGATCCCTTAATGGAATTTAAACCACCTTTTATTGATGTGACGTATCATCGAGAAGAATATGTTTATAAAGAACTAGAGAATGGTTTGTTGCAGAAAAAAGTAGTAAAAAAGCGACCTGGAACTGTTGGTATTTGTGCTGCCATTCAAAATAAATACCAAGTAGATGCCATTCCACATATTCTTTGTGGAGGATTTACAAAAGAAGATACCGAGAACTTTTTAATTGATTTAGATTTTTTAGGAATTAACAATGTTATGGCTTTACGTGGCGATGCAGTAAAAACAGAAACCTATTTTAAAGCCGAAAAAGAAGGTCATAATTATGCAAGTGAATTGGTGTCTCAAGTTTCTGAATTGAATAAAGGAAGGTATTTAGATGAAGAACTTCTAAATTCCTCTGCAACTAATTTCTGTGTTGGTGTTGCAGCTTATCCCGAAAAACATATGGAAGCACCAAGTTTGGATAGTGATATTCATTTTTTAAAAAAGAAAATAAAAAATGGCGCTGAATATATCGTTACTCAAATGTTTTTCGACAACCAGAAATATTTTGATTTTGTGGACAAATGCAGAAAAGAAGGTATTACAGTTCCTATAATTCCAGGATTGAAGCCTATAGCTACGAAAAAGCAACTCAATTTAATTCCTCATCGATTTCATGTGGATTTACCAGAAGAGTTAATACTAGAAATTGTAAAATGTAAAACCAACGAACAAGTAAGACAATTAGGAATAGAGTGGTGTGTCAAGCAATCTAAAGAGCTTCAAGAAGCAGGAATTCCAGTGCTTCATTATTATTCCATGGGAAAAAGTGATAATATAAAAGCCATTGCATCACAGGTATTTTAATTATTCTACTATTTTTGCTTAACAAATGTTTTTAATGAGGCAATTTATAACCTACTTATTATGTTTAAGTTTTGGGTTTGTTTTTTCACAAGAACAACCAACCAGATCTTACTTCGATATCAATTATTTTTCAGGAAACATTGCTTTACATAATAACGATATTCTTCACTTAATTAAAGGTCATCCAGAAGGAGTTATACTTAGCTGGAACAAAAAATCGTTTGGTAAAAAAGATTGGGAGCAACGTTATGGTTATCCAGATTGGGGAGTTTCGTTAGCATATCAAGATTTAAAAAACGATGTATTAGGCAATAATTATTCTGTTTACGGACATTATAATTTTTATTTTTTAAAACGAGATTTAATGTTGCGTATTGGTCAAGGTTTGGCTTACAATACCAATCCATACAATAAAGAAGATAACTATAAAAATGTAGCCTTTGGTTCTACAATTTTAAGTGCCACTTACTTGATGCTAAATTATAAGAAAGAACGATTGTTTGATAGGTTTGGTGTTCAAGCAGGATTGTCTTTTTTGCATTATTCTAATGCCAATGTTAGAGCGCCAAATACAAGTGTAAACACCATTGCTTTTAATGTTGGAGTTACTTATAATTTAGATGAAACAGATCCTGAATTTATAAAGACAGTAACCAAAGAAAAATTTACACAACCTATAAAATATAACTTGGTTTTTAGAAGTGGAATTAATGAAAGCGATGTTATAGGAAGTGGACAATATCCATTTTATATACTATCTGCTTATGCAGACAAAAGATTATCACATAAAAGTGCTTTGCAATTAGGAACAGATGTCTTTTTCTCTATGTTTTTAAAAGAGCTTATTTATTATAAATCGGTTGCATTCCCAGAAGAAAATGTATCTGGAGATGAAGATTATAAGCGTGTAGGTGTTTTTGCTGGACATGAGTTATTTATTAATAAAATGTCTGTTGTTACACAAGTAGGATATTATGTGTATTATCCATACCATTTTGAAGGAAGAACCTATCTTAGAATTGGATTAAAACGTTATTTTGGAGAAAAGATTTTTGGTGCATTAACCTTAAAATCTCATGGTGCAAAAGCTGAAGCTGTAGAACTTGGTGTTGGAATTAGATTATAATAAATGAAAAAACTTTTATACATATTTGTTTTAGTATGTTTATGTTCATGCGATAGCGAAGATGCTAACGATTGTTTTCAGAAATCTGGAAATATAGTTCAGCAGGAAGTATCTGTTGATGCTTTTGAAAAAATTCTAGTAAATAGAAATGTTGAATTAATATTAAAAGAAGATTCAGAATTTCATGTTTTAATAGAAACAGGTGAAAATTTACTTAACGATGTTGAAGTTGTTGTTATTGATAATCAATTGCGATTAACAGATAATAATACCTGTAATATTGTTAGAGATTATAATCCAACCAAAATATATGTTTCAGCACCAAATATTACCGAAATAAGAAGCTCCACTCAATTTGATATTTCATCTGATGGTGTTTTAACATACAATAATCTAAAAATTATATCAGAAGACACAAACTATGCAGGCACTTTTACTATAGGAGATTTTAAATTGCAAATCAATTCAAATAATTTAAGTGCTATAGCAAATAATTTATCGTCTTTTTACATTTCTGGAGAGACAAATAAATTATATATTGGTTTTTTCTCAGGGACTGGTCGATTTGAAGGTGAAAATTTAATAGCACAAGAAGTTTCGGTGTTTCATCGAGGAAGCAACGATATGATTGTAAATCCTCAAGTGTCTTTAACAGGTGAATTGCGAGGCACAGGAGATTTAATTTCTAAAAATAACCCACCAACTGTTGAGGTAGAACAGTATTACACTGGAGCACTTATATTTCAATAAATTATTTGCTAGTCATCTCTCTAAACAAACTCTCTAAACTCACATTTTTCTGATTCAATTGTAGAATTTTCAATTGGTTGTCATGAGCAAAATCAAATACATAAGAGCGCATGTCTTCAGAAGTTGTAAAAGTAATTTCGTAAATAAAATCATGCGTGTTTACAACTTGTTTCACTTTAGGTAATTTCATTAAAAAAGCATCTTCTACTCTGTAATCAAACTCAACAATAACAATCTGTTCTTGCCCTTCACGAAGCTCTGTAAGTTTTTTATCTGCAACAATTTCACCTTTATTGATAATAATCACTCTGTCGCACATAGCTTCAACTTCCTGCATAATATGTGTGGAGAGAAAAACGGTTTTTTCTTTTCCTATATTTTTAATTAAACCTCTAATTTCTACTAATTGATTTGGGTCTAATCCTGTTGTAGGTTCATCTAAAATCAAGACATCTGGATTGTGTAGTAAGGCATTGGCTAACCCAACACGTTGTCTGTAACCTTTAGAGAGTTGTCCAATCTTTTTATGAGCCTCAGGTGTCAATCCAGTTAACTGTATAACTTCTTCAATACGTTCTTTGTTAACATTATAAACTTGAGCGTTAAAGGCTAAATATTCTCTAACATATTGTTCTAGATACAACGGGTTATGTTCTGGTAAATAACCTACACTTTGTTGTACTTTATGTTTGTTGGTATTAACATCAAAGTCATTTACTTTTGCTTGCCCTTCAGAAGCATCAACATACGTTGTTAAAATCTTCATCATGGTCGATTTTCCTGCGCCATTTGGACCTAAAAAGCCGACAATTTCTGGTTTATTAACCTTAAAAGAAATGCTATTTAATGCTTTTTGAGAACCGTAAATCTTTGTGATGTTTTCTACTTCAATAGACATAAAACGTATCGATTTTGTGTAAAAATAACTAATTCATAAACGTTTCCAATTAAAAAATAGTCTTTACATTTTGTTTTTTCATTTTATTAGCTACTTTAGCAATCATATTATGAAAGCAATATTAAATTTCACATATTATATTTCTTATTATTTCTTTTTAAACAAAAGAAACGAGACACTGTATATGTAATTTAAATATAAAATAATGCATGTTATAAAAGTCTCGATGGAAATCGGGACTTTTTTATTAAAAAAGTATTTAAATAATTTTAAAAATGATTGAAGCGGCTAAAAGATTGCAAACCATTGAAGAATACTATTTTTCGAAAAAACTTCGTGAAGTTAGGTTGCTAAAAGCAAATGGAAAACCCATTATCAATTTAGGTATTGGAAGTCCAGATTTACAGCCACCACAAAAAGTTGTTACTGCATTATGTGAGAGTCTTAAAGATGAGACTGCTAGTCAATATCAAAACTATCAAGGATTACCGGAATTACGTGAAGCTATGGTGTCTTTTTATAGAGATCAGTTTGAAGTATTTTTAAGTCCTACTACAGAAGTGTTACCATTAATGGGAAGTAAGGAAGGGATTATGCATATTTCTATGGCTTTTTTAAATTCAGGAGATAAGGTGTTAATCCCAAATCCAGGATATCCAACATATGCTTCAGTGACTAATTTGGTTGAAGCAGAGCCTATTTTGTATAATTTATCTGAAGATAATAATTGGTTGCCAGATTTAGAGAAAATTGAAGAGCAAGACTTGTCTAAAGTAAAGATTATGTGGATTAATTATCCACACATGCCTACAGGAGCAGTAGCTTCTGAAGCCTTTTTTGTAAAGTTAATTGCCTTTGCTAAAAGGAATCAAATCTTGATTGTAAACGATAATCCATACGGATTTATTTTGAACGATTCCCCAAGAAGTATTTTAAGTATTCCAGGAGCAAAAGAGGTTTGTTTAGAATTAAATTCTTTAAGTAAAACCTTTAATATGTCTGGTTGGAGAATTGGAATGGTTTTAGGGAATTCAGAGTATATCAATCATATTTTAAATGTAAAAAGTAATATGGATTCTGGTATGTTTTATGGCATTCAAAAAGGTGCTATTGAAGCATTAAAATGTTCCAAATTATGGTATGTAAGTTTAAATAATGTCTATGAACAAAGGCGAAAACTTATTTGGCAATTAGCAGACAATTTAAATTGTACATATAACAAGAATGCTGCAGGATTATTTATTTGGGCAAAAATCCCACCTTTTATTAAGTCTGAAGAATTTATCGATTTATTACTAAAAGAAAACAATATTTTTATAGCTCCAGGAACTGTTTTTGGTAGTCAAGGAGAAGGCTATGTTCGATTTTCATTATGTGCAACCACAGATGAAATTGAAGAAGCCATTGCAAGAATAAAATAATATGAAGAATGTTTACATTATAGGAGTTGGATTGATAGGAGGAAGTATCGCAATAGATGTCAAGAAATTGAATCCTGAAATTATGATTTATGGGATTGATAAAAATGAATCGCACTTAAATGAAGCTTTATCATTAAAGATTATTGACCATAAAGCTAATTTTGAAGATATTGAAAAAGCAGATTTGGTGATTGTCTCTATTCCAGTTGATACAACTGAATCCTTATTGCCTCATATATTAGATAATGTGTCTGATGAAACCTTGGTAATAGATTCAGGTTCAACCAAAGCGAGTATCTGTAAAGTTGTAGAAAATCATCCAAAACGTAGAAATTTTTTAGCGACTCATCCTATTGCAGGAACCGAATTTTCTGGCCCAAAAGCAGCAATTGAAGGCTTGTTTAAAAACAAAACAAACATTATTTGTGAAATAGAAAAAACAGCTTTTAAATTGCAAGAACGTGCCTTAACCATTTTTAAAATTATGGGCATGAATTTACGCTACATGAATCCAGAGGCACATGATAAACATATTGCTTATGTCTCTCATTTATCACATATAAGCGCATTCATGTTAGGGAAAACGGTTATAGAAAAAGAAAAAAATGAACGAGATATTTTCGATTTAGCAGGAAGTGGTTTTGCTTCAACAGTTCGATTAGCAAAAAGTTCACCATATATGTGGACACCTATTTTTAAACAAAATAAAACAAATGTTATTGAAACTCTAGATGAGTATATAAACAATCTCACTAAATTTAAGGAGCTTATGGAGACAGATAATTTTGAAAGCATTTTTAATGAGATGGAAAACACAAATCATATCAAAGAGATTTTAAACGGTATCGATTAAATAGTTATAATACTGTCAGTTCGAGCACAGTCGAGGCCTAAAGAATAAAATAGAATATGGAAAATAAAAAAGAATTAAGAAATTGGCTAAATGCATTTAATTTAAATCATCCACTGGTTATTGCAGGTCCATGCAGTGCTGAAACAGAAGAACAAGTTCTAGACATTGCACATCAATTAAAAGATAGTGATGCAACTGTTTTACGTGCAGGTATATGGAAACCTAGAACACGTCCAGGGAATTTTGAAGGTGTAGGAGCATTAGGCTTAAAGTGGTTACAAAAAGCAAAAGAAGAAACAGGTTTACTAATATCAACAGAAGTTGCTAATGCAAACCATGTAGATTTAGCATTACAACACGATGTAGATGTATTATGGATTGGAGCGCGAACAACAGTAAGTCCATTTATTGTTCAGGAAATTTCGGAATCCTTAAAAGGAACAGACAAAATTGTTTTAGTTAAGAATCCTGTAAATCCAGATTTAGCTCTTTGGTTAGGAGCAGTGGAGAGATTTTATGCTTCAGGAGTAACTAATTTAGGAGTTATTCATAGAGGCTTTTCAACTTACGAAAAAACCAGATACAGAAACAATCCAGAATGGCAATTACCAATCGATTTACAAAACAGATTTCCAGATTTACCACTTATTCTAGATCCTTCTCACATAGCTGGACGTAGAGATATTATTTTCGATTTATGCCAAACGGCTCTTGATTTAAATTACGATGGTTTGATGATTGAAACGCATCATAATCCAGATAAAGCATGGAGCGATGCATCTCAACAGATTACACCAGCAACTTTAATTCAATACACTAAAGATTTACGCATTAGAAAAGAGATTGGAGATGCTACCGAGTTTAAAAATAAAATAAATACCATGCGTACCAAAATAGATGTCATAGATCATCAAATTATTGACATGCTAGGAAAAAGAATGAAAGTAGCCGATGATATTGGGGAACTTAAAAAAGATCATAATGTAGCTGTTTTACAAACCAAACGCTGGAATGAAATTCTTGGAAAGATGATTATTCAAGGAGAAGATAAAAATTTAAGTGAAGAGTTTATTTTACGTGTTTTTAAAGCTGTACACCAGGAATCAATAAATCATCAAGAGAAAATTATTAATAGCTAATGAACATAGATATTGTCATTATTTGCGAATCTCTTTTAAATATTAATTAAAAGGAGCATCTTTGTAATGATGACAGGAATTGTTTATAAATCTACTGGAAGTTGGTACACTATAAAAACAGATTTAGGTGCTACCTATCAATGCCGAATAAAAGGGAAATTTCGTATGCAAGGTATTAAAAGCACAAATCCCATTGCAGTTGGAGATAGAGTGGATTTTGATTTAGATTCAGCCAATAACGATGAGCCTGTTGGTGTGATTACAAACATTCACGACAGAAAAAATTATATCGTTAGAAAATCTGTCAATCTTTCAAAGCAAACACATATTATAGCTTCAAATATCGACCAAGTTTTTTTATTAATAACTATCGATAATCCTCCAACGTTTACAAGTTTTATTGATCGGTTTTTAGTGACAGCAGAAGCTTATTCGGTTAAGACTATTTTGCTTTTTAATAAAATTGATACTTATTCTAAAGACACACTAGACGAAGTAAAATATTTGGCCCATGTTTATAGACTAATTGGTTATGAATGTATTGGTATTTCGGCAACAACTGGAAAAAATATTGATAAGGTTAAAGCTATCATGCATGATAAAGTAAGTATGTTCGCAGGACATTCTGGAGTAGGAAAATCAACTTTAGTCAACGCTATTGAATCTGATTTAGACTTAAAAACTAAAGCAATTTCTAGTCAACACATGCAAGGACAGCATACCACCACTTTTGCCGAAATGTACGATTTAAGTTTTGGTGCAAAAATTATAGATACTCCTGGTATTAAAGGTTTTGGTGTGGTAGATATGGATAAATCAGAAGTTGGAGATTACTTTCCGGAATTTTTTAAGCTAAAACAGGATTGTAAATTTAATAATTGCATTCATGTTGATGAACCAAAATGTGCCGTAAAGGAAGCTTTAGATAAAGACGAAATAGCTTATTCCAGATATAGAAGTTACCTTCAAATATTGGAAGGAGAAGATGAACATTATAGAACAGATACTTGGGAAAAAGAGTAAAAAAATGAAGGTGGTTATTCAAAGAGTTTCTAAAGCAAGTGTTACTATAGAAGGAAATAAAGTAGCTTCAATAAACAATGGATTACTAATATTACTTGGTATTATTGATGAAGATACTAATGAAGATGTTTCATGGTTGTCTAACAAAATAACAAATCTTCGTATTTTTAATGATGAAAATGGTGTAATGAATCAATCTTTAAAAGATGTTCATGGAGATGCTTTAGTTGTAAGCCAGTTTACACTCTATGCAAGTACTAAAAAAGGAAACAGACCAAGTTATATAAAGGCAGCAAAACCTGAAGTTGCGATTCCACTTTATGAAACTTTTGTAAAACAGATTGAAACAGATCTTGGAAAACCTGTTCAAACAGGTGAGTTTGGAGCAGACATGAAAGTGGAACTTTTAAACGATGGTCCAGTTACAATTATTATTGATTCTAAATTAAAAGAATGAGAGAATTAATTTTAATTAGGGCTTTGATTTTTAATAAATAAGTCTATTTTTGATTAAGAGAAAAGAAGTAAATACATGCAAAAAATAATACTTTTAGTACTCTCCACACTAATTTATACACAAATAGCAGCTCAGGATGAAAATTTACTTACTGTAAATTCCATCCCTTTAGAGCTTAGAATAAAATCAAATGCTGTTGTCAGGTTTGATAATATTCATATTGAGATTACAGA
>Ga0209344_10004461_pt1 | contig 12855 bp, 11 predicted proteins | sample Cruoilmetagenom6_FD_187293 | JGI IMG/M metagenome (GOLD analysis project Ga0209344, IMG submission 187293) | Oil polluted marine microbial communities from Coal Oil Point, Santa Barbara, California, USA - Santa Barbara Oil Seep Sample 6 (SPAdes)... | ecosystem: Environmental > Aquatic > Marine...
GTTCCTTCGCCCCCCTTGCTCACCCTTAGGGAACCCCGCCTACACTCCTTCCATCACTCATGAAGTCACCGCCGCCTGGCGGCGCAAAGCAAGGAAAACATCCATGGCTGAAGCCTATATCTGCGCCGCCGTGCGCACCGCCGGGGGCCGCCGCAATGGCCGCCTCTCGGGCATCCACGCAAACGACCTTGGCGCCAAGGCGCTCGACGCGGTCGTCGCCCGCGCCGGCATCGACCCCTCGGTCATCGAAGACGTCATCTTCGGCTGCGTCACGCAGGCCGGCGAACAGGCCGGCCAGTTCGGCCGCATGGCCGTGCTCGCCTCCTCGCTGCCCGACAGCGTCCCCGCCGTCACCATCGACCGCCAGTGCGGTTCGTCGCAACAGGCGGTCCAGTTCGCGGCGCAGGCCATCATGTCCGGCACGCAGGATGTCGTCATCGCGGCGGGCGCCGAATCCATGTCGCGCGCGCCGATGGGCTCGAACTATTTGCCGGGCTCCGGCATCTCGCCCATCTCGGATGCGATCAAGCAGAAATACGGCGTCAAAGGCTTCAGCCAGTTTGCCGGTGCCGAAATGGTCGCCAAGAAGCATGGCTTCACGCGTGACGATACCGATGCGTTCGGCGTCGAGAGCCAGCGCCGCGCCGCAGCGGCCACCGAAGCAGGCGCCTTCAAGGACGAGATCGTGCCGGTCGAGTTCGTCACGCCCGAAGGCGAGACGGCAATCCATGATACCGATGAAGGCATCCGCGCGGGCACCACGATGGAAGCCCTGGCTGGCCTCAAGACAATGGCCGAAGGCGGCATCCTCACCGCCGGCACGTCGAGCCAGATCTGCGACGGCGCCTCCGCCGTGCTGGTCGCCTCGGCTGAGGCCGTCAAGCGCTACGGCCTGACGCCGCTGGCCCGCATCCACAACCTCACCGTCACGGCAGGTGATCCGGTCATCATGCTGGAAGAGCCGCTTTTCGCGACAGACCGCGCCCTGCAGCGCGCCGGCATGAAAATGTCCGACATCGATCTCTACGAGGTCAACGAAGCCTTCGCCTCGATCCCGATGGCCTGGCTCAAGCATACCGGCGCTGACCCGGAAAAACTGAACGTCAATGGCGGCGCCATTGCGCTGGGCCACCCGCTCGGCGCCACCGGCACCAAGCTGATGACCACGCTGATCTACGGCCTGAAAGCCCGCGGCAAGCGCTGGGGCCTGCAAACCATGTGCGAAGGCGGCGGCGTCGCCAACGTCACCATCATCGAAATGGCCTAGCCAAAGTCCCCCCTCCGCCCCTGCGGGGCACCTCCCCCGCAAGCGGGGGAGGATGGACGCCTCTCCCTTTTCCTCCCCCGCTTGCGGGGGAGGTGGCAGGCGGCAAAGCCGTCTGACGAAGGGGGACTTATCCACCCCCTCCCGATCTGCGCGTATAATGTGCGCCATGCCCGCCTTTTCCCTCCTCACCCCCATGCCGGGCCTGCCCTGGTACCTGCTGCCGATCTGGCCGCTTATCTTCTGGCGCATCCAGCACCTGAAGGCATGGTTTCGTGCTGCAGGCGGCTCTGGCAGCCAAATGCTCTGGGGCGTGATGTGGACTGGCCGCGTCGTGGTGATCCAGCTCTCGGATGATCTCACCGGGCATCGTCCGGGCACTTTCCGTGCACCTGTGTCAGACCGGCTGGGGAGAGTCCTTGCGAGTAAAGACCTGCTTTCCCCACTCTTCCGCTCACCCCGGCGAAAGCCGGGGCCCAGAGCCATACAGGCCGGACTCGCCGTACTGGATCCCGGCCTTCGCCGGGGTGAGCGGGCGTTCGGCGTGATCCCCGACACCTGACCCCTGCCTCACCCCCAGCACACCCCAGCCTCACCCCAAGCGCCCCCTCAGGCGTCGCAAGCTTTTGCCCTGCATTCTGGATTCCCTGGATCATCTGTGCCACCTAGAACGCTGAGGGCGCCGAAATCGCGTCCGGCTTTCTGGAGGAAACGCGATGATCAACCGGCTCACACTGGCGGCGCTGGGAGGCGCCTTCCTGCTCACGGCCTGTACCCATGATGCGCCTGTCGAGCCTGAAACCCTGGTCGAGGCACCGGTTGAAGTCGCGCCGCAACCGGTCACCGAAGCCTACACGATCCGCCTGTTTGGCGCCGATATCGGCGAACTCACCGCCACCACGACTGGCACCGGCATCCAGGTCGACTATGAATACCGCAATAATGGCCGCGGCCCGACAATGGCCGAGACGATCATCCTCGGCGAAGACGGCCTGCCGACCCATTGGACCATCGATGGCAACACCACGTTCGGCAACAAGGTCGCCGAAACCTTCGCCCTTGATGACGGCACGGCCAGCTGGGTCGATACGACCGGTCCGGGCAGCGAGCCGGCGACCGAGCCGCGCATCTATATCGCCCAGAACGCCTCGCCCTATGCGCTCTCTGTCTATGCTCAGGCCCTGCTAGCCGATCCAGACCAGACACTGCCAGCTTATCCGGCTGGCGCGCTCCGCCTTGAAGCGCTCGAAGACGTCACCGTCGACGGTGGCCCGGAACCCATTGCCACGACGGCCTATGCCCTAACCGGCGAAAGCCTCGACCCGACCTATTTCCTGATGGACGGCGAAGACGAGCTGTTCGCGCTCGTCACGCCGCGCTTCCTGATCGTGCGCAAGGGCTATGAAGGCGCCGAAGCCCAGCTGACCGCGCTGGCCGTCCGCCTCGCATCGGCCCGCTACGAGGCCATCCAGGCCGCAACCGCCCACACGTTTGATGGTCCGCTCCGCATTGCCGACGTCCGGATTTTCGACCCCGTGAAAAAGGCGCTCACCGGCCCGGTCTCCGTCCGCGTTGAAGGCACCACGATCAAGGCCATCGAAGCGGCCAATGCCAGCCATCCCGACGAAGCCGTTTTCGACGGCAAGGGCGGCACTCTCGTTCCCGGCCTCGCTGACATGCATGGCCATGTCGGCCAGGACGATGCGCTTCTCAATATTGCCGCCGGCGTCACGCTGATCCGCGACATGGGCAATGACAATGCGAAACTGGCCGAACTGATCGGCAAGATCGGGGATGGAACGCTCGCCGGACCCCGCATCGTCCGGAACGGCTTCATCGAGGGCAAGAGCCCGTTCAATTCCAATAATGGCATCCTCGTCTCCAGCGAGGAAGAAGCCGTCGCCGCCGTCGACTGGTATGCCGATCAGGGCGACTATTTCCAGGTCAAGGTCTACAACTCGATGAACCCGGCCTGGGTGCCGGCCGTCGTGGCCCAGGCGCGCAAACGCGGCCTCGGCGTCACCGGCCACGTCCCGGCCTTCACCAATGCCAATGCCATGATCGAGGCCGGCTATGACGAGATGACCCATATCAACCAGGTCATGCTCGGTTGGGTCCTTGAAGCGGGCGAAGACACGCGCACCCTCTTGCGTCTCACCGCCCTGCAGCGCCTGCCCAAAGTCGATCTCGACAGCGAACAGGTCAAGCACACGCTCGATCTCATGGTCGCCAACAATGTCTCCATCGATCCGACCTATGCCATCCATGAAGCCCTGCTCCTGTCGCGCAATGGCGAAATCCAGGCAGGCATGGCGGACTATGTCGATCACATGCCGGTCGGCGTCCAGCGCGATGGCCGTGCGGCCTGGTCGAATATCGAGACCCCGGAAGATGATGCCGCCTATGCCGGCGCCTTCGACCAGATCACCGGCACGCTGAAGCGGATGAAGGATCGCGGCATCCTCATTCTCATGGGCACCGACATGGGCGGCTCGTTCACCCTGCACCGTGAACTGGAGCTCTACCAGAAGATCGGCTTCACTCCGGCAGAGATCCTCGCCCGTGCGACGCAGGAGGCTGCCGATTACGTGAAGCTCGGAGACGAAATGGGCTCCATCACGCCCGGCAAGAAGGCGGATTTCTTCCTCGTGCCCGGCAACCCGGTCGAGGACCTCAAGGCGATCAAGACGATCGAACTCGTGGCCAAGGACGGCGTCGTCTACTTCCCGAGCGAGATCTACCCCTATTTCGGCATCGAACCCTTCACCGAGGTGTCGCAAATAACCTCACCGGCACCGGCGGAATAGGGCGCGCAAGACCGGCCTGCAACAGGTGTTGCGCATGGGCAACGGCCAGAAGCTGCCTGCAATATTATTAAAACCTTAGTGGCCGCGGCTGCCTCCAATCGGGCGGTTGCGGCCATGTCGGTTAACCCATGCGCTTGAATAGTCTTGGAAAATTAACCCCATCACCTGCTGCAACAGGGGCGGGGTTAACCAACATTACCTATCTGCAAGAAGTGGCGGGCTTTCACGCTCTGTTTACGCGTCCGGCGCATTGTCAGCGAAGGTTAATACCAAGCCGTCCGTTGTTAAGAGGTAATACAATGCTGAAGAAAAGTGTGCGCTGGGGTGCAGACGTTGGATGCCAGTCGAAAATCAAGCCACTGGAAACCACAGCAGAACTGTCGGATTTCGGCCTGAAGGGAAAGCTGGCCCAGGGCGAACTCGGCTTCAACCGCGCGCTGACCAAGCGCGACGCCAAAAATGACGCGGCCGATGCCATTCCAGCCTCGGATGCGATCACGCAGGACCAGTGGAGCGAGCGCGAACAGCAGATCGCCGAACGCGCCGAAACCGTGCGCCGTGGCCTGACCACCTGGCTCAGCACGACCGCCGCCAGCGTCCGCAATTTCATCCATGACTGCACGCCGGTCGACATCTATCCCGACCAGTTACGCGAAGCGATCAAGTCGGAAGAAAACGAATACCGCCATCACGAGATGGATGACCGGTCAGAGGCAAAAGAAAGCCATGACGCCGCCATCATCGAATTGCAGACTTTCCGCGCCCGCCATGGTGACCGGATCGGCGACCGGACGCCCGACATCAAGAAGAATGTCGAGCAAACCGTCGCGATCCTCGTCTTCATCATGCTGCTCGAAGGCGGTTTCAATGCGCTCCTGTTCAAGGATGCCCAGTCGTCCGGCCTGATGGGCGGCCTGATGATCGCCTTTGCTGTCAGCGCAGTGAACGTCTGTCTGGCGGTCGTCACCGGCTTCTTCGGCATTCGCTACGCATTCAATCATCCGAATATCGCGGCTCGCGTCTTTGGCGGGACAATCATGGCGGTCGGCCTGTTGAGCGGCCTGTTCCTGAACTTCTTTGTCGCGCATTTCCGCGATGCCGTGGAGACGGGCCTGATCGCCGCGACGGCGGCTGGCACGATGGGCGAATTCTCGATGTTTGACATCTCGCCTGCGTCGGTGATGTCCGGCATGTTCCCGAACATCATTGGCCTCGATAGTTTCATCGCCATGGGCCTCCTGTTCATGGGCCTCACGGTCTTCGGCCTCGCCGTCTATGAAGGCTATGACCGGATTTCCGACAGCTATCCCGGCTATGGCCGCGTCTGGCGCAAGGAACGCAAGGCTTATGAACGGCGCCAGCAGGTGCGCAATGGCGTGCGCGATGACCTGTCGGACTATTTCACCCAGTGCCGCCTTTGGTTCGAGACCCAGCTTTCGCGCCATGCCGCCGCCAAGCGTGAAATCGAGAAAGCTATGAACGAGCTGGAATCGCGCCGCGACATCGCTGTTGCCATTGCGGCCAAGGCCGCTGACCAGGAGCGTTCGCTCAAGGTCGCCTATCGCCAGGCCCATCGCCGTCATCGCAACCAGCTGCGTGACAAGCTCGGCGAGCAGGCGGCATGCCCGGCCTATTTCGACGAGATCGTCACGCCGCAATTGCCGCCCTTCGACTATACGAAAGAGCGTGATCAGGCGAACGCGGCGATCAAGGCCATCGACCAGAACGTCAAGGCCCTGAACATGAGCCGTGAATGGCTGGAGACACATATCCAACAGGTCCAGAAGGGCCTCTCGAGCATCGAGAAAAAAGTGGGCGAAGAAGTCGAGAAGGTTCGTGAAGGCAAGTCTGCCGGCAAGGCCTTCGTTTCCGTGGACGAAGCGCGCCGCGCCTGAGGGCGGGGCCAGGAGAATAGACGATGGCAAGAAGACGAGAAAAAGGACCCTGGTTCTGGCGGGGCATGATCGGACTGATGCTGTCAGGCGTGTTCGGCCTGTTTGCGCTGGTCGCCTTCAACATCCCGCCATCGGTGATGGCGGAAACCAGTTGCCGTATGGACCGCAAGGATCCGGCGCATACGGTCATCCTGCTTGACCAGTCCGATCCGTTCAATCCGAATGATCTCGGCTGGGTGCATGAATTCGTCGACAACGAGGCCCGGGCGCTGCCGAAATACGGGCGGCTCACGGTGATGACGCCGAATGCCGCGAGCCCCTATGATCCGAAGGTCATCTTCGTGAAATGCTCGCCCGGCAGCGCGGCTGACGCAAACCCGATCACGCAAAACCCGAAAATGATCGAACAGGTCTGGCAGTCCGATTTCTACAAGCCGCTGATTGCCGAGATCGAAACTGCGCTCCAGGACACCCGCCAGCCAAGCTCGCCGCTGTTCGAGGCACTCTACACGATTGCCGACCGGGCCGACTTCCAGGTATCGAACGAGAACCGTCGTGTCGTCGTCGTGTCCGACCTGATGCAGCATTCGGACGGCTTTTCCTTCTACAAGGTCGGCGCCGACTATGATGCCTATCTCGGCTCGAAACTCGGCCAGGCCAAGCCGCATATGGACAGGGTCCAGGTCGTTGCACGCATCGTTCCGCGCCAGATATACGATCTGCCGCTGGCCGATGTGAAAGCGTTCTGGCGGGCCTATTTCACCGAGGCCGGGGCCGAGTACGGCTCGGTGAACTGAGCGTTCCACTCTCCCGTTTTGACACAGGCCGCCCCTCAAGGCGGCCTGTTGTGATCGGCGGCGCGGCAAAGAACGGGATTTCCCGGTAGGCCGCTTTGGTGTAACCGCCGGGCATGACTGACATTCGCCCGCTTCCGCACATCCTGAAGACCAAACCCTATGTGCCCGGCGGCAAGCTCGCCGGTGCCAAAGGGCCGGTCGTGATGCTCGCCTCGAACGAGAACCCGTTCGGTCCAAACCTGCTGGCCATCGAAGCGATGCGCGAGGCGGCGACCAGCGTACACGTCTATCCCGATCCGGCCTATGGCGCGCTGCGCGCAGCCATCGCGGCGGCGGCGGGCATCGAGGATGCGGACCGGATCGCCGTGTCGTCCGGGTCGGACGAGATCATCCACCTGCTGACGCAATGCTATGCCGGGCCGGGCGATGAAATCCTGCAGACCGAGCATGCCTTTTCCATGTACTCTGTCTCGGCAACGGCCCATGGCGCGGCCTGTATCTCCGTTCCCGAGACAGACCTGACGGCGGGCGCCAATGCGATCCTGGGCGGCGTCTCCGAGCGCACGAAAATCTTGTTCCTCGCCAATCCGAACAACCCGACCGGCACGATGATGCCGGTCGAGGCGCTGGCGCAATTGCAGGACGCCCTGCCGCCGCACGTCCTGTTCGTGATTGATGGCGCCTATGCCGAATATGTCGGCCCGGACTATGAGGCGGCAATCCGCGATCTCGTCGACCGGCGCCCCAATACGGTGATGATGCGCACCTTCTCGAAGATTCACGGCCTTGCGGCGGCCCGCCTCGGCTGGGCCTACCTGCCACAGGAGATTGTAGAAACCTTCCAGCGCATCCGCGGGCCGTTCAATGTGAACAGTCTTGCCGTGGCCGCAGGCATTGCCAGCATCAGCGACCCGGCCTTCATCACGATGAGCCGCGAGCACAATGCGCTCTGGCGCGAAAAGCTGACCGATGCGCTCAACGCAATGGGCTTGGCCTCGCCGGTCTCCCACGCCAATTTCGTGATACCCGATTTCGGCTCGGCCGAGCGCGCGGCCGCCGCGCATGCCTTCCTGAAGGATCGCGACATTCTTGTGCGCGCTATTGCTGGTTACGGCCTGCCGACACGCCTGCGGATCAGCGTCGGGTCGGCGGAAGACAATGAAGCCGTCCTCGCCGCCCTGAAGGAGTTCACCGCGTCGCGCTGATATTGTCGATCAGGCGCGTCTTGCCGACCCAGGCCGCGCCGAGCAGGCGCGCAACCGTACCCGGCGCCAGCGGCGCGTCGGGCAGGTCGATCAGCGTGTCAGGATCGACAAGGCTGACATAGTCGAGCTGGCGGAATCCCGACGCCATGACCATCGCGCGCGCCTCGTCCAGCGCAACCGACGGCGCCGCGCCAATCGACAGCCGCACCGCAGCACGATGCAAGGCCGCCTGGAGCGCGCCCGCAGCGATTCGCTCCTCCGGCGTCAGGTAGAGATTGCGCGATGACTGGGCGAGGCCGTCGGCGTCCCTCGTTGTCTCGCCGCCGAGAATGTCCACAGGAAAGCCGAGATCCCGCACCATCCGGCGGATGATTTGCAGCTGCTGGTAGTCCTTCTCGCCGAACACAGCGACGTCAGGCTGAACATGCAGGAACAGGCGGGCGACGACGGTCGCAACGCCATAGAAAAAGTGGGGCCGGTAGACCCCGTCGAGCAGGTCCGACATGCCCTCCACCCGAACATTCGTGGTGTTGCCGGGCGGATACATCTCCTCAACCGATGGCAAATAAACTAAATCGCAGCCGACAGATGCGAGCTTCGCGACGTCCTTCTCGGAGTCGCGGGGATAGGTGTCGAAGTCCTCTCCCGGGGCAAATTGCGTGGGGTTCACGAAGATGCTTGCGACGGTCCTGGAGGCCTTTTCCCGTGCCTTTTCAACGAGTGACAGGTGGCCTGCATGCAGGGCGCCCATTGTCGGCACGAATCCGACTGACTCGCCTGCCTGCTTCCATGCCCGGATATGCTGTCGCAACTGGGCGCGCGTGCTCACAACCGTGACCGGTTTACCTGTACTCGAATTCACTTTGAAAAGGCCCCGACTGGCTATGAAGTAAACGTGTTGTTAACCCAAACAGGGGATTTTCCAAGACATGACACACCGCATCCTTGCTCCGATTAAGTCTTTCGCGCTTTCTGCAGCCCTTCGTCTGGCTGCTGGCAGGTCCAGAATGCTTGAAGCTTCGGCCCCGGAGCCGCGAATCCGGTCTATTGACCTTGACCATATGTCCGACGAGTGGATGTTCGACCGTCGCGCAACGCCTGTTTCGGCAGAGGCTTATGTCTTCTCCCGCGAGATGTCGCGCGTTTCGGGGGCTCTCAGCGGATTGCGGTCACTGCTTACACAGATTTCGGCGAACGCACCCGTTCTGGACTTGGTGCCCGAAGGCGTGCCGTTCGGTGCAATGGTCGCGGATGCGATGCTCTTCGAAGGCGAGCCGATGGCAGCAAGCTATGGCCCGGCTCCGACGGAAGATGCTGACCTGTTCGAAGAGCAGCCGACTTTCATGCCTGCTCTTGTCCGTCGCGGCGGCGAAGCCGAATCGCGCGTCGCCTGAGGAATTCGTTCCTTGCCGTTTCAACCGCTGAGATTGTGTGGAGTCGCTCAACATGCCCGCTGATGGATTCGCCCCGGTAAGTCAGGTGGGTGTCCCGGACATGTCAGTACAGCAACGCGATGCGCGGGTCATTGTTGTCGGCAACGAAAAGGGCGGCGCTGGCAAGTCCACCGTTTCCATGCACCTGTCCGTTGCATTGATGCGCATGGGCAAGAAAGTCGGCATCGTCGATCTCGACGTGCGCCAGCGTACCCTGACCCGCTATCTCGAAAACCGCCTGCGCTGGATGACGTCTACCGGTGCCAAGCTGCCAATGCCGGAAATCATCCGCGTCGATGCCAGCACCGAACGTGATCTCGACAAGGCGGAAGCCGAAGAAACCCAGCGTTTCCTGACCAGCCTCGCGCGCCTGAAAAAGGCTTGTGACTTCGTTCTGGTCGACGCACCGGGCGGTGACACATTCCTCTCGCGCTTGGCTCACGTCAGCGCTGACAGCCTGATCACGCCGCTGAATGACAGTTTCGTCGATTTCGACTTGCTCGGCGACGTGAACCCGCAGACGCTGGAGGTGATCCGGCCCAGCTTCTATTCGGAAATGGTCTGGTCGTGCCGCAAGAAGAAAGCTCAGGCGAGCCGCCGTCCGATCGACTGGATCGTGATGCGCAATCGCATGTCGCCGCTGGCGGCCAAGAACAAGGAACGCGTCGGCGAAGCGCTGGAAAACCTGTCCAAGCGCATCGGCTTCCGCCTTGCGCCCGGCCTGTCCGAGCGCGTGATCTATCGCGAACTCTTCCCCGCCGGCCTGACCCTGCTCGACCTGACCGAAAAGGGCTCCAACGTGTCCTTCACGATGAGCCATGTGGCCGCGCGCCAGGAAATGCGCGACCTCCTGATCGTCCTGCAATTGCCGGAACTGATTGGCGCTGAAATCGAGTTCTAGTGCCGGGGCGTCCGGTCCCGAATCCTGTCAAAACCTGCCTTGATCGCCGCGAAACGCTCGTCGACGCCTGCCTCAAACATGGTGTCGGTGAGGATATAGGGCCAGTCTTCTTCAATGGCCTCGCGCACCAGTTCACCAACATAAAGCGGATCGATGCCCTTGTTGATGAGATCGGCCGCCATTTGAGCGAATTCCGATTCTGCTACTTGCGCCGCCGCGGCGTCGACATCGATCTGGCTGGCAAACCGTCCCGGCAGGTTGCGGCCTGATTCCATGATTTTCGTCCGGATGAAGCCCGGGCAAAGCACCGATACGCCAATCCCGCGTGGGGCCAGTTCCTGGCGGAGGCCTTCTGACAAGGCCACGACGCCATATTTCGTGACATTGTAGGCCGGTGCCACCGCGGCGACGAGACCGGCCATGGAGGCTGTCGATACGATCTGGCCGCCTTCGCCATGCGACTCGATCAGCGGGCCAAAAATTTCGAACCCCCAGACAACCGACATCAGGTTGACGCCGATGGTCCAGTCCCATGCAGCATCGTTCCACTGGCCATAACCGCCAGCGCCGCCGACGCCCGCATTGTTGACCAGGATATGCACCTTGCCGAACCGCTCGATCGTTGCGTCGGCTGCGGCTTGCAACTGCTCCTTGAGAGAGACATCTGCGATGACGCCCTCGACGTCGGCATTGGTCAGCCTGAGATCGCTGATCGCCTTGTCCAGTGCGTCCTTCTCGATGTCGGCCATCATCACTTTGACGCCCGCTTGCGCCAGGGCGGTCGCGATGCCCAAGCCGATGCCTGATGCTGCGCCCGTTACGAATGCCGTCGTGCCAGCCAGATCTTTCATTTCCGTCCCTCGTTTTCTTTCAGCATGCGCTGTGGCCGTAGTGGCTTCAAGCCGTGACGTATCGGAACCCTGAGCAAGAAAGGCTGTAGCGCTTACAGCCCGCGCCCAAGGTGACGCGCCCTTTCAACATCGCTGCAACCGAAAGGGTGAAGCGCATCTGAACCATTTCCACGTCTCGCTGCGAGACCGTCACGTCCATGGACGGGTCGAGATTTTGTGCAGGGGGACATGGAATTTCGTCCGCAAGGATTCTGTAGTGATCGCAACAGAATACAACGTGCACTGCGGATTGCGCAGGGGTTGAACGGGGGGCTGATGGGCGGCAGGACTCTGTCAAACGTTCAGCAAAAGCAGGGTCTCTTTTGAATTTTGCTACCGGGATAAATGGACTTCATGTTGAAGAATGCTAAGATCAAGAAATGATAAAACATGTTCTTTCACTATGTGTTTTCGCGGCGATCGCCTTGCTTCCTGCCGGTGCGGATGAATCTGGAAACGGGTTTTGCGCGAATGCGCCCCTGGAAATGGTCAAGGCGATTGAGGGGAACTGGACACTGACCCAGGGCGCAGGCGTGGCCGTTGGTGGGTTTATCCCCATTCCACTGCCTGCCCAAGCGCCGCAGTCTGTCAGCATTGATGTGGATGGTAATTCCGGGATCGCGTTCCTGAAGCATGAGGGCCAGAAAATGGCGATTGTTCCCGTGCTTCCGGAACAGGCTGTCGACCAGATGGCATGGTTGAGAGACGATGAGATCGACGGACTGACAAACCCCGGTGGAGCATGCGACTGGTACGCGCTTCCGGTTATGCTGGGGTCCAACATATATGCTTTGAACGCTGAGACTGCCGCTGCTGAGGCTGCCAATACCGAGAATGAAGCCTACGGCATGATCTTTGCCGGAAACGGACAAGGCGACGTTCACGTGTGTTCCAACGGAAAAGTGGGTTATTCCGTTTATTCAAGCAAAAACGTGGCCGAGACAGGTGGCGGTCCCAGAGTCGGTGTCATCTCCGAGGATGACGAAGGGGCCCAGAATGCCATCCGTCTGAAATGTGCCCTTGAAGAGGTCGACGTGCCTGTAGCAACATCGGGAGAGATGACGATGACCTTGTTTGTCAAATTCACGTCTCCCAATTCTGGCGCGGGCGTTCTGCAGTTTCAGGGCGAGCAGGAAGGCTATCGTTTCGGAGCGCGCGCGCCCATCACATTCGCCCGGTGACATGCCAAGCCATCTGAGGGATTGGCTTTGCGGTCAGGCCCCTGTCGCCTATATGCGCGGGCATGGCGATTTTTCCTTTTGATATTCAGGCCCATGAGGGCCAGGCCCGGACGGGCGTATTGCATACGACGCGCGGCGACATACGCACGCCGGCGTTCATGCCGGTGGGTACGGCGGGCACCGTCAAGGCGTTGTACATGGACCAGGTGAAGTCTGCCGGGGCGGACATCATCCTCGGCAATACATACCACCTGATGCTGCGGCCGGGTGCTGAGCGCGTGAAACGCCTCGGCGGCCTGCACGCCTTTTCCGGCTGGAAAGGCCCCATGCTCACCGATAGTGGCGGCTTCCAGGTTTGGAGCCTCGCCCAGCTGCGCAAGATGGACGCCGATGGCGTGACCTTCCAGAGCCATATCGACGGCTCGACTCACCGCCTGACCCCGGCGCGCAGCATCGAGATCCAAGCCGATTTGCTCGGCGCC
>Ga0209344_10004462_pt1 | contig 12851 bp, 5 predicted proteins | sample Cruoilmetagenom6_FD_187293 | JGI IMG/M metagenome (GOLD analysis project Ga0209344, IMG submission 187293) | Oil polluted marine microbial communities from Coal Oil Point, Santa Barbara, California, USA - Santa Barbara Oil Seep Sample 6 (SPAdes)... | ecosystem: Environmental > Aquatic > Marine >...
AACAGGGCCACCAGAGCCAATAAAATTATTCCTATGCCTATTTTTTGTTTCATTAGGGAACTATATTTTCAACTGTGGAAATCCATACGGAAATGAGCATCAAGACTCAAAATCCTTACTTAGAAATTACCACTTAACAAGTTACATATATTATATTATTTATACTAGAATAAGAAAATATTTCACATTCCATTATGATGTGGCAATCTTTTATAGAACGACAAAAACCATGAAAATCCCTATTAAGCCACATCCAAATATAAGAATAAAAAAAGAACTATGTATATACATATGAACAAAATAAAATAATTAGTACTTTTAACAAAATTCATCAAAGTGACTCTAGCTGTAAACTTTTCATTTAAACAATTCCTTAAATTATTTTCGATTTTGATTTTGGTCATTTTGAATATCAACTGTAGTAGCAACAAAAATATCCCTTCGGGCCAAGTTAAACCAAATGACTACAACTTCGTGACCAAAGCCACTTCTTTCACAAATCTTGTCATAGTCGACAGTTTGGGAATTACCGGTGCTGATGGCGCAATCTCTTTTCCCCTGGATGACAACAAATCTATCTTTATGATGGGAGATTCTTTTTTAACGCCTGTCCGAAATAAGAAAAGGGATGTCAATAGTCCTATGATCAACAACTCCTTTATTCTTATCAATAAAAAAAAAGACACCCATACTGCCTTATATAATAGTACATCAACAGCACCTGATGCACTATTAAAGCCAACCAATGGAAATTCAAAGGAATACTATTGGCCCGGACATGGTTTTCAAAAAAATGGAATCCTCCACATTTTTATGTCCAGATTTTTACACGGAGACTACGATTGGGGTTTTAAATTTTCTGGAACCGATTATATTCGATTGGACAAAAATACCTTTGAGGTACTCTCGCAACTAGACTTTCCCTATTCCAATGTAAATAATGTGCATTATGGACATTCCATATTGAATGAAGGGAATGAAGTCTATATTTACGGCTCTTGGAGCCACAAAGATTCTACTGCCATGCATGTTGCAAGAGCAACTTTTGACCTACAAAAAAATCAAATGAACAAGTTTAAATTTTTTGATGGCAAAACCTGGACCTCAGACCCCATGAGAAGTAAACCTTTATTGGGTATCCACAAACCTGTACCAGAACAATTTTCCATTTTTAAGCAAGAAGATGTATTTATACTAGTTTTACAAGCAAGGGAATTGGGCAATGGAAATATATATTCATATATTTCAGAAAGCCCCACAGGTCCATGGAAAAATGAAAAACTCTTATACCAAACTACGGAGCAGAACAATGTTGAGGATCAGATCTTCACCTATAATGCCATGGCACACCCTCAATACACTCAACATGACAAATTATTGATTTCCTATTGTGTCAACAGCTTTGACGTCAAAAAAATTCATGAAGTAAATACAGATTACTACAGACCTAAATTTATTTGGGTTCCCTTGGAAATGATTTTAGAATAATCCTTTTATACTCTTTTCAGCTCTATCAGTAATTCATTATTTATCATAACTAGAATTACCTTTTGCCCATTCCTTAAACATTATGGAGGATTTTGCCAGAACGCCAGCCGATCCCTTAAAATCTCCTGATCCGGCAGGAGTTCCATCTATTCTATACCATTCATAAAACCCATCATTTTTCAAAACCCTTTTAATCATTGGTTGTGCCAAGTCATAGGCCTCCTCAACAAAGTCATGGACAATCAATTGCTGTACCAGTCTTCCACCAAACCAGGTCCAGTCTCCTCCATTTTGGTATTCATAAGGGCCTGAAATGTTTTCGCCCAAAACCTCTGGAGGATATGGAGGATACAACGTTAGTCCAATGGATGGCGCATTGGACAACTTCACATTATTTACCATATGGTCAAGAACGGCTGCAATTTCTTCCTTGTTCAATATTCCGGCCTCAATGGCAACGGCCGTACCACCATGATAGTGAATTGCATTTTCATCAAAATCCTCAGGAAAAGGAGAATCCGATACATAGATATGTGGAATAAATTTATTTTTTTCAACATCCCAGAGATATTTCTTGCTATTCACCCTAATCAGTTCCTGAAGGTCGCCCCACCTCTGCTTATCCTTAGAATCAATCGCGAATTCCTTCATGTTTTTCAAGGCGATGACCAACATGGCGTTGTCATAAATATCAATACTCCAATGGGTAAGTTCGTCAACATCGACTACCGTTCCACCTTCTACCTGTACATCTCCCCAGTCAAAGGTAGTCGCCCCAATAATGAGGCCATATTCTTTGGAAAACCTCTCCTCTAAAAGATAATCAATGGCCATTGTCAACCTTTCATAGACAGTTTTACCAGCAATTTTTTCAATTAATATGGAACGATCATTGGTTTTTGCAACATATTTTGAAATTGCCTGAATCAATGAGGTTTCCTGATCAGTTTCTACGGTATTTTTAAACCCAATATGTCCTGGAGCCGTTACCGATTCGTAGGTATTGGGATCTCCCCAAGTAAAAGCTTCTTTAGGTACATAGCCATCAAGAAGCTCCCCATTTTCTTGTTGAAAATGAAAGAACATCAATAAGTTTTCGCGAATGACATTTACGTCATATTCTTCACAGGACAACTCGATAAAGGTATTCAAATCACGTGACCAGACCATTTGGTAACCAGAGCCGGCATAAAAGCCATTCTTCATTAATATTCTGGCCCTATCCTCAACCTCCTGCATTGATTGATCTGACATTATTTTATTTGCCAAATCTAATTTTTTATCATCTTTAGAAACACATGATATTACAAGAAAAGACATAATGGCAATACAAACTATTTTCATTTTAGTAGAACTAATTATTCGGGACAAACGTGCTTATAAACTTGTTCTGTTTTCGCCTTAATTTATATATTTAGACTCATTTGCTTCTTATAAATTCACACATTAATCTTAGTGATTAAAAAGGCCACAAATTCATTTAAACATCTCTGTAAATAAGAATGTGGCCCTACAACTAACTCAAACTAACTATATCTTACATCAATTATTTTGTGATTTTCAGCAATTGCAGATAATCATTGTTCTTGGCAAAAAGTATTCCTTCATTTCCATCAGCTAGTTTAAGTTTTTTTGCAACTTTTACCTCCCCATTAATTAATAACCCACTTTCATAGGGCATTTGTGAACGAAATCCTCCATCACCTTCTCCAAGCAAAAGACCTCCATAACTTGCATCACCACGTGGCGTTTCTACCTCTGAGCCATATAAGTTCCCGGCATAGATAACGTCCAGATTTCCGTCTTGGTCCACATCTTCGACAACCATCGAATTTATTGGCGCTATTTGGGCCAGGTTATCCAATGGGCTCAGTTTGAATTGCCCATTCCCTAAATTCTCTACATAGGAATTAGCAAAATTTTTCACTTGATAGTGAGTAGATTTCGATAAATGCTCCGTGGAATAAATATCCTCCAAACTGGCAGTGGCAAAGGAATGATAATCCTTGAATTTTGTTTTTATAGCGGGAATCTGCTGTGAAGAGCACTCCCTTCCACGAATAGGTACCTGTATATTTTTTTCCAATTTACTTAGCACAATATCTTTTTTTCCATTGTTATCATAATCATAAGTATAAAGACTAAAAGGAGACTCGGTCGTAGCTTGGTATTTATAGTTTCTTCCTAAATTTCCCATGACAAAATCTATGTCACCATCCTCATCAAAATCACCGTTTGTCATCCCAAACCACCAACCTGTAGTGTCGGCAAACCCAACGGAATCACTATAATTCGCAAATTTTCCATTTTCATTTTTAAGAAATGTAATCCCCATCCATTCCCCAATAATCAATAAATCCTGGTTATTATCTCCATCAATATCTAGCCATTCTGCCTGAGTAACCATCCCTAAATCAAGTAGTGCTGGAGCTACTTCTGAAGTGACATCCACAAATTTTACTTGCTCTTTATTACTGTCGTTTCTTAAAATATGGCTTTTAGGGGCCATGGGATAGTTCCTAGGGGTAATTCTTCCTCCAATGAATAAATCCATATCACCATCGTTATCATAATCCGAAGAAACAACGGTTGAACCACTTCCTGTCATTACGGGAAGTGCCCGATCATCCTTCTCAAAGACACCATTTCCTCTATTCAGGTAAAATTTATCCTGATAATAGGCATTATCCTTACTATACTCATTTCCTCCGCAAACCACATACAGATCCAGCAAACCATCACCATTGGCATCAAAAAATGTTGCACTCACATCCTCTTGATCTTTTCCTTTGTCCCATAATTCCGATAATATTGGAGAGAAGGTCCCATCCGAATTTTGTTGAAACATAGCTCCGGCAGACCAATTTGCGCCTCCTATGTAGAAATCATCCAATCCATCATTATTTATATCCCCTATTGTCAAGGCAGGTCCATATTGTGAAATTTTATGCGGCAATAACACTTGATATCTAAAATCATCAAATTTGTTCTCCTTATGCTCATACTGCAATCCTACCTTTTTGGTGATATCTTCAAAGAAATTCTTATTCTTTGCAATAAAATTATTCATTATAGGTTTGGCATTTTTATGCTCTATTGTAATTATTTGATCAGTTTTGACATTGTCAATGCTTTCCGATCTACCATCAGGCCAAAGAATTCTCACGGTCCCGATCTGTTCTTTTTGGCCAACACCAAAATGAACTACAGGTTCCACGGACGATTGAAATCCCCTAGTCATTGTCATTTCCTGAAACTGCTGATCCCCGTTATCTTCCAACCACAACTTACAGCCAAGTCCAAATGGATTGTCATCCGGACCCTCCAATTTTATCCTTAAGTATTTGTTCTTACGATTATCGCTCGTCTGATTTTCATAAACAACACTTTTGTCATCCAAATTATTCACCACCAAATCCAGATCGCCGTCATTATCTAGATCTGCATAAGCAACTCCATTTGAGAATCCATTGAAGTTTAGCCCCCATTCTTCAGAAACATTCTTAAAGGTCAAATCACCATTGTTTCTAAAAGCATAATTCTCAATTTTTTCCGATGGGATTTTTAAGGTAAGGTCCAGTGGATTTTCATTTTCAAAATTCTGCACTTCATCACTTCGGAAATAATCACTATTATTTATATCTCTTCGCACCCCATTGGTCACATATATATCTTTGAAGCCGTCATTGTCAAAATCCGCAAACAAACTAGCCCAGCTCCAATCGGTCGAAGAAACCCCTGCTATTTTCGCAATATCACCAAAATGGGGAAGACCCGTACTATCATTGCCCATGTTTAGCTGCAAAGTATTTATGGAATATTGATGGTGCATATCGTGATCTATCATATTGTAAAACCTTTGTGGATCCATACTGTCCATATTCTCCTTAGCCCTCCGGTGGCTTTTTGGCATCATATCCACCTGATAAAGATCTAATAACCCGTCATTGTTAAAATCCGCAACGTCTGTTCCCATTCCGAAATAAGAAGTATGATTGGTCAGTTTCAAATTTTGATCAATAAATGTCCCATCATGATTATTTATTAAAAAATAGTCCGGGGTACTAAAGTCATTGGAAACATATATATCGGGCCAACCATCCTGATTGTAATCCCCAATTGAAACACCTAAGGATAACCCAAACTTATTTAGACCAGCAGATTGGGTAACATCTGTAAATTTACCATTACCCTCATTTCTGTACAATCTATCACTCTTGTCATAGGGCGCATTATCACGGTAATTTAAGAATTCCGTAATACTAGTGCGAGAAGTGACCAAAGGGTAATTAACTACGTACAAGTCCTGATCTCCATCTGAATCATAATCAAAAAAAACTGCTTGAGTACTATTCCCACTATCAGCAACCCCATAAATTTCTGCCGATTCCGTAAAAGTGGGAATACCATCACTATTGGCATCATTGATATATAAAAGGTTCTTGGTTGTACTCCACTTTCCTGAAACGCTTACGTAGATATCCAACCAACCATCTTGATTGGCATCACCCATTGTAACACCTGTAACCCATCTACTATCCCCACCAACCCGTGAATCCTTGGTAATGTCCTTGAATTTTAGGTCCCCTTGATTCAAATAAAGTTTATTTTCCACCATATTGCCCGTAAAATAAACATCGGCAAGACCATCATTATTTAAATCACCAATAGCAACTCCTCCGCCCATATAGATATACATGTAGTTGAAATAATTCACAGAATCATTCTCTGATAGATTATTGGCAAAACCAATTCCCGTATGCTCTGAAGGCAATTCTACAAAAACTTTTTCCTTGGTCAATTCTCCAATACTGCAACCATAAAAAAACAACACCACTAAAAATATCCCAATAGCAATGACTGTACTTGTAAAATTAATTCTCATATCCACATTCATCTATTAATAGTAAATTACCTCGGGGCAAGCCTGTCTACAGACAAAGACAGGCCCTCGAGGCATTGAAAGGACCCATGTTTTGGATTTCAACGCCCGCCTGAACGGAACCGGGCAGGCAAGCATCGGAGCATTTATCCTGATTATCTAGTGAAACAGTAACCTAGATTATTATTTTATAAAATATATACCCTAAAGACCACAGACCCATTTACATTTTAAGTGCAACTGAATCCGTGGTCTTTGACTAAAGCAACTAACCTTAACTATATTAAAATACTAACTAATACTTAATTTCAGTATCCTGGATTCTGTTCTATTTTATTGTTACTTCTTTGGATTTCCTCCCTAGGTATTGGCAATAGATAGTAATAATCTCCTGGCCATTCAAACCTAGGGTCCGTAGCTGTAATTTCACCATATTCATAATTCAACGTACCCATAAGGTCTCCCTCCTGAGCTCCGGTCCAATCCATTTTAACACTACTAAGTCCTCTGATTGGGTTAAGGTCTATATTTCCTGGGGCCGCTTTCCAACGCAACAGATCCCAAAAACGACTATCTTCCAAATGTAGTTCAACCGCCCTTTCATTTCTATAATCCCTTACAAGATCTACCCCTGAACTAGTTATATCCGGCATATTTACAGATGGCCTTTTTCTAACTAGGTTAATATATTGGCGAGCTACATCTTCATTGTCAAGTGCAATCTGAGTTTCAGCATAGTTCAAATAAAACTCAGCTAATCTCATAAAAACAACCAATTGACTATAATCGTAATCAAAACTTGCCCTAGGTCCATCAAAATCCAAAAGTTTCCTGAAGGTATATCCAGTTTGAACTCTCCAATGAAATGGCGTTAATCCTTTAACCCAATAGGTTTTGGAATCCCTTCCGAAATCAAAAAGTTCCTGCCCATTTAAAGGATCAATCTTATTGGGGTTGGCGTAAGGCCCTGAATTATCTGGATTTGGATTGGCATCCTCCCAATATTCATATAATCGGGTCGTACTTTTGGCCCCATCATTGATGGTAACCGGTCCAGCACCTGGGTACATTATATAACTATAATACCTAGGATCCCTGTTCTCATTGGGATTTTGGTCGTCATAACCAGAGGCAGGGTTAATCGTTAAACCATCCTCTAAATAAGGATATTCCCCATTGGCCAACTGAAACATATTAACAAAATTCTGGGTAGGCATAATACGCTGTCTAGCATCGAATCCGCTTGGCCAATAATCGTAGTTATACCCCCAGTCTGGAATTCTGGTGCCAGCCGTAAAGGAACGACCAAATATCGTTTCATCTGTTTTAACAGGCTGTAAGAACAAATCTTCATGTGTAGGGTGTAATGTAAATCCTTCATCTATTACAGCCTTTGTTGCATCCGCTGCTGCCTGCCATTTAGCTAAATCATTGGAAGGGTTATTCAAGGGACTGGCCATATACAACAACATTCTTGCTTTTAAACCCATAGCGGCAACCTCACTTATTTTACCGGGGTCGCTAGATCCACCCTCCAGTAAATCGATTGCTAGTTCACATTCTTCCAAAACAAATTGAGCACATTGGTCATAGGTACTTCTTGTCACTTCAAAGTTTTCATTATCTAACTGAAAGCTATTTGTTATTATTGGAACCCCTCCGAAGGTACGAATGAGTTCAAAATACATCCATCCTCTTAAAAAATGCATTTCGCCCTTCATTTTATCCAAGACATCTATGTCAATTTCAGAATTTTCGGTTTTTTCGAAAAATACGTTTATCCTGCGTATATAGTCATACTCTTCGGCCCAAACATTGGTCAGTGACGTAACATTATCCGGCGTAATATTTCCCTCTAGATACTGTCTAATGCCTGCTGCCCTATCATGCGTGTCCGGTGCCGCAACTGCAATATCCGTCATACCGATAAACCCTCCTGTGCCCGGACTCCAAGGCGGCCTTATACCATTATAAACATTGTATACATAATTCTGTAGAAAAACAGGATCATTAAATACATTGTCTTCCGATATAGCGTCTAAAGGCTGCTTGTCCAGCATATCCTCACTACAAGACGTAATTGCAATACCAAAAGCGAAGATCAAGAATATTCTTAGCACCAATTTTTTATATATTTTTATATTTTTCATAAGTCTCTAATTAGAAAGTAAGATTAAGTCCAAAACCTAAAGTTCTCAAATTGGGATAAGATGCTCCTTTACCCTGTAAGAATTCAGGATCTCCAGCACCATACTTTTCCAAGTTATTGTAAATCATGAACAGATTCTCTCCGGAAACATATAATCTTAATCCTGATATACCTATTTGCGTCATTACCTCTTGCGGAAAGTTATACCCCAATTCAAATGACTTAAATCGTAACCAAGTTGCGGTTCTATACCAAAAATCATTGTTTTCAGCAGCTACCCCAGTAGGTCGTATTCGGGGCAATATAGCATCTGTATTATCAAGATTATAACTATTAAGGGCCACATATTCCAACCCATTTCCGTTTGCCCCTGTGCTAAATCCGTTGTCCAATCTCCATTTTGCCCCATCTTGTCCTTGGATCAACATGGTTAGATCAAAACTCTTATAATCCAGTCCCATGGTAAAACCAAATTGTGATGTTGGAAAACCACTAGCGGGAAACCTATATCTATCATTTCCATCAATCAGGCCATCGTCATTCAAATCTTCGAAAATTAGCCCTCCAAGACTTGCATTGGGATAATTGACATTATTATCAAGATCGGCCTGAGTCCTATAGATTCCAATTGCTTTATATACCAATTCCGAACCAATGGGATTGCCTTCCAATTTTTGGTATAACTCAGCTTGTGGGACTTCATCAAAATAAATTATTTCATTCTCATTATACGAATAGTTTGCATTTAAATTGATATTTATATCTCCCACTTTCTGTCTATATCCTGCCTGAAACTCAATTCCCTTGCTTTCCATTTCCCCGATATTTTCATCGGGAAGAACAAGACCTGTATAACCTGGTATAGAAGCTTGCCTTCTTCCCAAAATATCCGAAGTTTTAGTGCGATAGACATCTGCTTCAAAAGTTAACCTATTACCCATAAGTCCCAATTCCAATCCAATATCCGTCGTCTCAGATACTTCCCATGTAATATTTGGATTAGGAGTTGTAGTAGCGGTAATACCCCTAACATCATTCCCATTAACTACCCAACCATTACTATATCCGAAAGCACCTACGTATTGAAAAGGATCTACCCTATCATTCCCCAACTGACCCCATGAACCTCTTATTTTTAGATTACTAAAAATGTTTTCTGGCATAAAAGATTCGTTACTAATGACCCAGCCTGCCGATACCCCGGGAAAAAAGCCCCATCGTGTTTCTTTAGGAAAGATGGGCGATCCATCATACCTAAAATTAAATCCTAATAAATACTTCCGATTAAAATCATAACTGGCTCGTCCAAAATAATTTTGTCTTGCAGATTCACTTGCACTACCGTTATTGTTCCAATTACTCCGGTCTGTGCTCCCTGCAAATAATTGGTCTATCTGAGCTGAATCATAACCTAAGCGCTGTGCCCAGAAATAATTATCTTTATATTCCATTTGTTCATAGGCAACAAAAGCATTAATTCTATGAACTTCATCAATAACTGTTTCATAACCTAGTTTTGAGTTCAATGTTATTCGTGTACTTTGGGAAAAATCTTCCCTTAATCCAATATCCTCTACTGTACGAGAAGTTTTTTGAACAATTTCCCCTTCAGAATTCCTTTCAAAATACTCCCATATATAATTGAATGTCTTGTCGTAATTCACTGTTTTAACAACAGAAGCAAAACCCTCCAGGGACAACCCTTTTAAAAAGGGAAGATCATACTTATATCTCAATGTACCACTAGCTACATCTGCGGTATATTTTCTGTAACCTGGACTCAATATCCTAGCTGCTGGATTTAAGTGTGACCATCCTTCACCTGGATATCGATAATCTCCGCCAATGTATGCCTCCTGCAAAGGACTAGTAAAGGCTACATATCCCAATTCTCCCCCAGCACCACCTTGTGGAGTTTGTGTATATTTCTCTCTTAAAGAAAGGTCTAGACCCACTTCAAAATTCTCAGTAACCGAAACGTCCAAATTAGCACGTACGTTATATTGTCTTAGTTTTGTTTTGTCATCACCTCGCAGCAATCCACCTTGTGAGGCTGTCCCAATTGAAGCAAAATACCTTATTTTTTCTGTACCACCACGCATAGTAACGGAGTGCCTTGATTGCTCAACAGGGGGATCCACTAAGGCATCCCACCAATCTTCAGCCCTCCTATCCCCATTTTGAAATGAGGCTATTAAATCTGGCGGAAAATCAGCATCGGTCCCATCCAAGGCCCTACTGGCATTAAGAACATTCATATAATCGAACACATTAGCCGACCTTACCTTTTTAGTTGGCGCTTGAAAGGATTGGGTTGTAGTAACATTAAAGGTGGGCTTGCCGGTTTTTCCACGTTTCGTCGTTACCAATATTACACCACCAGCTGATTGGGCTCCATAAATAGCAGCAGAGGCATCCTTTAAGACCGAGATAGTTTCTATGTCATTGGGATCCAAACGATTAAGCCCATCGGGATCAGCGCTGGCAACCCCATCTATAACAATAAGAGCAGAATTATCCCTAGTAGTATTGAAACCTCTAACCAATATTTGTGCATCATCAAATCCCGGAACAGAACTTCTTTGATTTACATAAAGACCAGCTAACTTACCGGAAAGTGAATTTGAGAGCGAAACAGCAGATGATTTTTTGACATCGTCTCCTGAAGTTTGTACAACTGCATTAGTAAGTTCGGATTTTTTCTTAGTCCCATAACCAACCACAACTATTTCTTCCAACTGTTGTGCATCCAAAGCCATTTGGACGTTTATGGTCGAATTGGTTCCAACCACTTCCTCTTTGGTAAGGTATCCTATATAAGAAAACACCAAAGTACTATTGGCTGTTGTTGTAGTTAAGCTATAATTTCCATCAAAATCCGTAACGGTACCATTCGTGGTACCTTTTTCAAGAACGCTTGCACCGGGAAGTCCAATCCCATTTTCATCTAGCACTTGCCCAGTTATACTTTTCTGTATCGCCTTAGCGGAGTCATCAACGACTTTTAATTTAACCGCATCCAGGTAGTTGGTTAAATCAACGGTGTATTTCACATTGGCACGAGCGGGAGAAGATAAAAGACAGATCAAAATGAATCCAAACATTCCACTTCTGGCAATAAGCCAATGGTGATATAATAGTTTATATTTCATATATTTGTATGGTTAATTTTTTAGTAAATTGACTATGGTTTTTCAGAACCTATTTAGGCCAATCTTTGGAGGAAGATTGGCCATTTTTATTAAGAACTATTCAATTTTTCCATGGATTTTTTAGTTTGCTATAATTGGTTATTTTTCTAAAATCGATTAAAAAAATCAAGAGAGATTGTATTATTCAAAGATTCTATTTGTAACATCATCAACTTAGACCCTAGATAAAACTATAAGAAGTAATTACCTAGCGGAGAATTTTCACTTTATCCATGTACCTATGTATATACATACACCAAATATAATAAAAAATATATGACAACCATCATATTTTTAAAATATTCTTAACTTAAAATATTTTGAATTATTAAAAATTAATATTAACTGTGTTCAATTTGGCAATTCCTTAATACCCCAAGATTTATTCGGATTTGGCCCCATCCACAATTCCAATATGCCTCCATTACTAAAATCCTTATGGCTAAACCAGAAATTTTCTTGCATTTTGCCATTCAAGTTGGCTTTTTGGATGTATTTATTCTCTTTCGAATTATTATTGGTCTTAATAATGAACTCCTGGCCTTGGTAGTAATTCCGGTCCAGTTTAATAATTATTTCGTCAAAAACAGGACTGGTAATGTCATAAACGGGGTCTATAGATGCCGTACCCTTTAAACTGAACAGCCCCATGGACATCAATGCACTTACCCCTCCCATTTGACCTTGATCTTCATCGTGGCCACCATAGCCCTTGTCGGGAGTTATAGCTCCATAGGCTTGTTGATTTACTTTACGAACCCAATATTGGCTTAGCCAGGGCTTGCCGGCATAATTAAAAACATGAGCATTGGAGCAGCCAGGTTGATTGGCATAGCTTACGTATCCATTACCATAGGCAAAGACAAAATCTGTAGCTTCCGCTTGTTCAAAGGCAAAATTTAGCTTTTCGCATAGCTTGTCATTACCCCCCATCAATGCAGATAATCCATGGATGTCGTGTGAAACCGACCAAGTAGCCTGCCAGGCGTTAGCTTCGACCCATCCCTTACCGCTAAGAGGATCGCTATGAGACCATTGACCGTTTTCTTCCTTAGGAAAAACAAGGCCTTGCTCATTGTTATATAACTTTCTCCATCCTACGGAGCGTTTCAAAAAATAACTAGCATCACTTTTCTTCTTC